>Ga0307508_10000058_pt1 | contig 125293 bp, 114 predicted proteins | sample 9_EM_MG_FD_203089 | JGI IMG/M metagenome (GOLD analysis project Ga0307508, IMG submission 203089) | Populus trichocarpa ectomycorrhiza microbial communities from riparian zone in the Pacific Northwest, United States - 9_EM | ecosystem: Host-associated > Plants > Roots > Unclassified | place... | reverse complement strand
TCGTCTTGCGCGTTTGCCGATCGCTCACAGGAGAACCCGCCCTGCGATCCCGTTTCGCGCGCGACGCTGCCGCGTCCACCGCATCCCACCCCAACGTTCGTGACGATCGCGAAGCGCCCCTCTTTGGTCGAGGCGGGATGGCGAGAACAAATCACATATTTCCGAAAAACAGAAGCGATATATTTTTCGCGAGGGGGCTGGACAGGAATTCGCGAACCCAGCCCGTCGGGCAAATCACAGGACAGAAAAACGCAAGAAAAGCCTGCGGCACAGGGCTCTCTTGCCTCCACTGGCGCAAAATTGGCTGGTGGAGTTTTGGATTTGACATTCGCAATGCGGTCCCCCGGATGACTGGTTAGCGAATGTCAGATCCACTCCACCAGCATTCCGCAGCCGCCGAAGATGTTCGCGCCTATCATCCAACCCGCGCGCGTACTCATGAATCGGGCTTGGCCGGCACGGCTTGCGCGATATCCGCTATGCCCGATTGCGAACGAATTCCGCAACGCAGCGAAATACACAATGTGCCAACAGCGGACGCTACGACCGTCAGCGATCTGACCTTCAGAATGCGCTCAGTGAGCGATTAGCTCGCGAACTCCCTTCCAGTCAAACTTCTGCGCGATCGTCATCGCCTCGTCCTCGGATATGCCGTTGAAGATAAGACCAAACGTCCCGTTTGGGCCTAGCGCAATGTCGACCAAGACGGCAATCGGCGTGGACAGTGTCCTTACCTCAAACCCATTAATCGTCGACGTACTGTCGTGCGCCCAACGGATATTGATGTATGCGTGACTGCCGGTAGCCAGAGCGGCAGCGTTGCCGGACATGATCCAGATGTTAAAGCGAGCGTCGCCGCGCTGGTAAAATCGCGAGGCGGTAACTACCGGGCCGTCTTTTGTTTCCCTCTCCGTTCCCGTGGGCGGAAGTCCAGTCCAGCCCGGCAACTCAATCAGAAAGGGGATGAAGCGTTGATAGAATTGCTGGGCCCAGACCGTTCGTGGCCACGCCACTACCGCGCCAACGAAAAGTTTGATGAATTCGCGCCGTCTCATCCCACACCGCCCAACTCATTGAGAGAACACTTTCAAGGATAGCACGCCAAGTTCCAATCTTGCGCGACGCGGCCTCGGCATGGAAGTCCGGGATGGGTCATTGACGACTGGATGGGGCTGCCTCGTCATGTCCGGGTTACCCTCGGTCGCGACAGTTGGGGCGGACATCTGGGTTCGGCAGCTTCGTGCCAGAGCACAAAGTCGCTGCGCTCCAGCCCGCTGCGCGGGAGCAAGAGCCGAGAAGCCGGTAGTCGGTAGTCGGTAGTCGGTAGTCGGTAGTCGGTAGTCGGTAGAGAGAGGACAGCGATAGCTTGGTGGCAAGGTCAATACGATCAACAAGCGTACTGGTGGCGTGCAACGCATGAACAAGAACAGCAAGAAGGCTTGCGGGCCATCACCCCCGATCCGCTGAGCGACAACGACCGCACCGGTGAGGCAACGGCAAAATTGCCTTGACGAAAGCGCCAGCCGGGTTGCTTGAATGTGCGGTGTATATTTCTGCTCGCAAGAAATTGATTCACGCCATGCCACTGAATGTGGATCAACCGACTAATCGCGCAACAGTTGCAGGATGTGGCATTTCTGCTACGCGCAACTATTTGAAATCACACGGACCAAAAACATTAAATCCCCTGTTTTGGCATCAATCGTGCCAAAACGCTTAAGTTGTGCCCGCATTCGAGGTCGCCACTCTTCGAATTTCCTAAGTCGAGCACCTCTTACAGATCCCCGTAGCACTCGCTGCTCCGCCGGTGCCTTGCCCCCGCGACTTCGTGCCTTGGCGCTTTTCGGATGCCGGTCGTCGGAGCATGGGGATAGTTTCTGCATGCCGGCATCCGAAAACCTGCACAACAACGGAAGTCCGGCAGCTCACTCTGGAAGTCCTGCTTTACGAAGACCATCGATATACATCCGAGCCCGCCGTTGACCGGTATGGGCTACCCATTCAGATATTTGGAAATGGGGCTCAATCTCAAGGACCTGGGCCACCGTCTTCCTAGCTTCTGCATCTCGCCCTAGGTGCGCGAGAGCAGCCGCGAGGCAGCGATAGGCCGGCCCATAAATCTGGTTCGTTTGGAGAGCGTTCTTGGCCGCGACAACCGCCTCATCGAAACGACCAAGACCGACGAATGCAATGCCCATTCCTGTAAGTCTTCTAGGTAGCCACGGGTCAAATGGGCTTAGTCGAATGGGGCGCTCAAAGCTTCGGATCGCCTCTTCAAGCTGCCCCGCTAGTTCGTAAGTAAAGCCTCGCAGTTCCCATGCGAAAGCTGAATTAGCGTTAAGGGCGACCGCACGGTCCACCATCTCACTTGCAGTATCGTAATCATCAAAGAAGGAGGCGGTTGCCCAGCCAAGCATGCTCAATGCAACATCGTCGTTTCCGTCGATACTGAGTGCCAACCGGATAAGCCTCAACCCTTCCGCAATTTCCAACTTCGGATCGGCCGTCCATCCCTGATTGACATTTATGAGGTGGCAGCTTCCTGCTTGGGTCGCAGCAAAGCCATACCGAGGGTCAATCTCCAATGCGCGAGAGACAAGCCGAAGGGCCTTGGCCGATCCGCTTCGGGTCCATGAGTAGAGGTGCGGGAATGCTCGAAGACAAAGGTCGTAAGCGCTGAGGTTGTTCGGCCGACGCACCGCCGAATCGATTTCAGTTTGGAGCACTTTTGGCTGAATGGCAGAGACGACATTTTCGGTCATTCGGTCCTGTAGAGCAAAGATATCGCTCAGGTCACCTTCAAATCGATCGGCCCAAAGGTGCCTCCCGCTCGCGGCATCAATCAATTGGCAGATGATGCGGACTTGTCCGGCTGCCTCGCGCACACTGCCTTCAAGCACGTAGCGGACGCCGAGTTCGCGCCCGACCTGCTTGATATCTACAACTCTGCCCTTGTAAGTAAAACTCGAATGGCGCGCGATCACGAATAGAGATTTGAATCGCGACAACGCTGTGGTGATTTCGTCCACCATGCCATCAGCGAAGTAATCCCGATCGGGATCACCGCTCATATTTTGGAACGGCAACACGGCTATGGAGGGTTCGTCGGGGAGCGCGAGGGCTGCTTTCGGCGATTCTACAGGGTTGTCGGGGACTGCCGCGCATCCCCGCTCCTGTACTTCCAGCACTGTTCCGACGAAACGGAAGCCCTTGCGCGGCAGTGTTTTGATAAGGCGCTGCTCCTCGCCGGTGTCGCCGATCACGCTCCGGGCGACATTCAGACGCGTCGTCAGCGCTGCATCGGACACACTGCGCCCACTCCAAATCGCGTTGATGAGGTCGTCTTTGCTGACAACGCGCTCCCTGTTGCGGATCAGGTAATCGAGCAGGTCGAACACCTGCGGTGCGACGGAGACGACCTCCGCCCGGCGATGCAGCTCGCGCCGGTCAGTGTCGAACGCGTACTCCTCGAAGAGATAGCGCAAGCTACCAATCCCTCAGGCGGCCTCCGATCATCGGGCTTTAGCACCGCTTGGAACGCAAAGAATAGGCCGCCGGTGAGGAAAATGTAAGCCGAATGTCAAGCGTGCCCTTCCATGCCTTGGCACCCTCGTCTGGATAGAAACAACACCCAGGAGATGCCGCGATGAGCACGACCTATGGCACAACTGGGTTGGGACGGATCGCCGCATCGACGCGGCGCGGCTCCAGCTTTTTCAAGAGATATTGGGGTGCGTTTCAGGAACGGCGCAAACGCCAGAGGTTACGAGCCACCTTGTGCGACCTAAGTGACAGGGAGCTAATGGATATCAGTACTACGCGCGGCGAGATTGACCACATCGCCTCGAACCGCTCGATCGACCCGCGAGGCATCCGAGCCATTCCTCCGATGAATACCTGATATCCGACGTCCGATGAACGACTGAAATTGTGCAGGTTTTCGGCCGCCGGAATGCAGGCCTGTCCACGCGTCGAGGCGGCCGGCGGCCGAAAACCTGCACACTAACGGAAGTGCCACTCTTACAGACGCCAAAGAATAGAACGCCCGAAGGTGGCCTCTATATTTTCGAATTTGTATTTGATCAGGCCGTACGCATCGCAAACTTGCGACGGCGATTTGGCATGGATCAGTTGATGATGGTTGTCTTGTGGACCCCGTCTTTGGTCGCAGTCAAAACGATCGCGACATTGCCAATCGACATGGCAATTGTCAGCATTCCGTTGCTGCAAGTTCCGGCAGCATCGGCGACAGCCCCGCCACGCACGTTGTCCAAATCGGCGACCGACAATTCCGAACAGGTTGCTTCCAGCATCTTGCAACTCCGACCTTCTCGACGGCGTGATTGCCGCTTCGAGGGTCAGTGTTTGCTGATTAACCGGCCCAGCGCTGTGAGGTGCATCACGGTTACGAGCGATGTCGCAGTTGGGTCAGACTCGGCCCCGTCGTCGTCGGACAACAATCGGTGAGAGCGACGCCCGGCCGGCATGCGGGCCTCAACGCGTCGCTGCGACTCAGCCATGCTTCACCATCGGGCACTCGCTCTCGCTCAGGGGACGGGCCGCTGCCTCGGCTGGCACCGTGGCGAGCAGCTTGAGATAATCGAAGGGATATTTTGATTCCGAGGGCTTCTTCACCTGCAGCAGATAATACGGCCGCATCACACGCCCGTCCTCACGCACCGTGCCCTTGGTGTAAAAGTCATCGATCCGCAGTTCCTTCATCTTGGCGACGACCTTGGTGGCGTCGGTCGTGCCGGCTGCCGCCACCGCCTTGAGGTAGTGCAATGTCGCACCGTAGGTCCCGGCGTGGATCATGCTTGGCGGCTTGCCGCCGTTGCGGGCGAGGAAGCGTTTGGTCCAGGCGCGGGTCGCGTCGTCGAGGTCCCAGAAGAAAGTCTCGGCCGCCGTCAGGCCCTGCGCCGCTTCGAGGCCAAGCGCGTGGGTATCGGGAAACTGCAGCAGGAGCGCCGCTACGCGCTGGTCGCTACCGCGGCCCAGGCCGAATTCCCCGGCCTGTTTGATCGCGTTGATGGTGTCACCGCCGGCGTTCGAGAGAGCGATGATCTTCGCCTTCGAGGCTTGCGCCTGCAGCAGATAGGACGAGAAGTCGGCGGTATTGAGCGGATGCCGGACGGCCCCCACCACTTTGCCACCGGCGGCCGCGACGAATGCCGTGGTGTCGCGCTCGAGGGCATGCCCGAATGCGTAGTCGGCGGTGATGAAAAACCAGCTATCCCCACCCTGTTTCACCAACGCCTGGCCGATCGTCGCCGCAAGGCCGTAGGTGTCGAAGCTCCAGTGCACGCCGTGCGGCGAACAGGCTTTTCCGGAGAGATCCGAGGTGGCCGCGCCGGTGTTGATGTCGACGGCGTCGTGCGTGCGCGTCACCTCGCGCACGGCGAGCCCCACGGCCGAATTGGGAATGTCAAGAATGACGTTGACGCCCTCGGTCTCGATCCATTGCCGCGCGATGTTGGCGCCGATGTCGGGCTTGTTCTGGTGATCGGCAAAGATGATTTCGATCGGCCGGCCCAGCACCTTGCCGCCGTAATCCTCGACCGCCATGCGTGCGGCGTGGACCGAGCCCATGCCGGTCAGATCCGCGTACAGTCCCGTCTGGTCGTTGAGGACACCGAGCTTCACCGGCTGCTGAGCGACCGCGGCGGTCGGCCCCGCTCCCGATAACATGAGCGCGAGCGCGGCGATAACGTTGCGACGCATGAAATCCTCCCCTGGCCGTAGCGACCGTTGAATGCCGGTCGTGTTAGCGCGATCGTACACGGGAAGAGCATAACCGCAAAGCGGGGCGCTGGCTCTTGCTCCCGCGCCTTACATCAGCGCGGCATGGCGGCGACAGGGCAGTGATAATAGATCGGCATATCCGCCCGCGCGCCAAGCGGAATTCGCGCGCCGTTCTATGTCGCAGTTGGGTCATTCGCGGCCGCGGCCGCACCGGCGACAAGTCCAGCCATATCCGCTGTGCCACCGATGGCGGAAGTATATTCAGATCATTGGCGGCTCCGCGACGCTCCGCCCTGGAGGCAACGGGCGATCTCGGCGGCTTACTGGAAAGCGACTTCGGCAAAGCTTCAGAGCTTGCGCGAATGCAAGCGCTCCGAGTCCAGGTGCTTGAGCCCGTCGAGCGCCTTCAGGTCGATTTCAAGATGCTGGCCGACGCGCTGCCGTTGAAATTCGCTGGCCATCCCTGCGAGCTTTATGCGGGATGCGTATCCGCCGCGCTACACAAAGCCGGAGCGACCAGCAAGCCGCAGACGGATTCGAGCAGCAGCTCATAGGCACGGTCGACGATGTCCTCCAGGGAGGTCGTCTTCGCGAACATGCCTCTCGCTTCGGCCAGAACTTGCTCGCGTGTCGGCAGGCTCGGCAGCCGCAGATGCCACAGCAGGTCGGCACCATGTCGCAGTCGGCTCAGCGCGTCCCGCAGCGCGATCAATTCGGACGCATGAACCGACGATCCGATCGCAAGTGCGATGCGTTCGGGATTGAAACGTCCGGCCAGCTGCTCGGCCGCACGCCCGATCACCCGCGATCCCAGCCGGTGCTCGTTGCGCAGCACCTGCACCGGCGGCGCCTTCAAATCCCAGACAATTCCGAGCCAGGACAGGATTTTCAGTATGTAATAGGTCAGATCGAGCTCCCACCACCGAAAGCCCTGCCGGGCACTGCTCTGGTAGGCGTGATGATTGTTGTGCCACCCCTCGCCCATCGTAAACAGGGCCAGCAGCCAGTTGTTGCGCGAGTCATCTCCGGTCACATAGCGCTTGCGTCCGTGAACATGCGCCAGGGAATTGATGCAAAACGTTGCGTGATACACCAGCACGGTGCTGCAGAGGAAGCCGACCACGAGCCCGGACCATCCCGCGATAAGGAAGCAAAGAACAGCGACCACCACCGCCGGCAGCACCTCCAGCCTGTGCAGCCATATCAGCTCGGGATAGGACGCAAGATCGGAAACCTTCAAGAGGTCGGTTGCATCGTGTTGTCGCGCAAAAATCCAGCCGAGATGGCTGTAGATGAAACCCCTGCGCCGGGGCGAATGCACATCGCGCTCGGTATCCGAATGCAAATGGTGGTGCCGATGCTTCGCGGCCCACCACAGCACGCTCTTTTGCGCGCTGCTTTGCGCCAGGAATGCCAGGATGAACTGAAACACCCGGCTCGTTGCGTAGGCCCGGTGCGAGAAGTAGCGATGATATCCAGCCCCGATCGCGAACATGCGCAACCAATACAGCACCGCGCAGATTGCAATCGCCTGCCATGTGACACCCGACCAGATCGCGGCGACGCATCCAAGGTGGATCAACAGAAATGGCAGAACCTGCGGGTACATGATGTCGTCGTGTTCAGGAACGATCTCGATATCAGTAGGCACGCTCAACCACCCTTCAGTTGTCGCAAGGCCGTGCAATCAAAAAAAAGCCCCGTGGCCGGTAAACCAGCCGCGGGGCGTGAACCAAAAGCTCTGCCAGTACATCCGTGGTCAAAGCAGCATGGCGCTGACTGCGACCGCTTACACGGCGCTCAGATTTTCCGCGGCAGATTTGCCGGTACGGCGGTCTGCAACGACTTCAAAAGAAACCTTCTGTCCCTCGTTGAGGGTGCTCATGCCGGCGCGCTCGACGGCGCTGATATGAACAAAAACGTCCTGGCTTCCCTGGTCCGGCTGAATGAAGCCGAAACCCTTTTGGCTGTTAAACCACTTCACAGTTCCCGTAGTCATGGGAGATCGTCCTTTAAGATAGGTGTGCGTTTGTACCGCCCTCAAGAGCGCGGCAAGCTTGAGTCGAATTCTGGAGGGAGGGTCGTCAGTCAGGCGCGCAAAAAGCGGCGAGGCCAAGTCGTTCGGCCGAAACTCGATACGCGATACATGGCTGTTGCTCGGCGCTTTTGCAAGCAGTTTTCGATCTCGCGGCAACAAATATCGCCAATTGCGGTGTCTGCGTACTTAATTGGATCGCCGTGATGCGCGTAACCGGTAGATTTGCGTGCACCGTCACGACAAAGCCGGAATCGTTAATGGCAGATCCGACGGCCGCCCTGCACCGCTCGCCTCGCCTCGCAGTCAAGACCAAGCTTGAGCCGCCGTTCCGATTCGCTCAGCTCAGCGTGACAGATTTGGATGCAAGGCGATGTCGCGATTGATGGTGGCGGCGGCAAAGCCCGGATCGATCCTGCTGGCCCGATCGAAGTCTGCAATCGCGCGAAAGTAGCGACCCTTGTCATACCAGATCAGGCCGCGGTCGTTGTAGAAACTGGCATCGGAGAAGCCGAATCGGATCGCCCGATCCATGTCGACGAGCGCCCTGTTCAAGTCGCCCTTGCGCCGCCACGACATTCCCCGGTCATGGAATGCGGCGGGATTGTTGGGGTCAATGCGGATCGCCTCGTCGTAGTCGGCGAGTGCACGGTCGAAATCACCCAAGCGATCCCAGGCATTGCCGCGGATATTGTAGGCTTTGGCGTCATTCGGATCGCGCCTGATCGCTTGATCGAGATCGGCAATCGCCCGGTGGAAATCGTCGCGACGGTATGCGGCAAGTCCGCGCTCGCGATAGAATTCGGCTTCGTTCGGCAGCAGGCTGGGAGCCGGCCCGTCATCGGCAAAGGCCTGGACCTCGGCGCCATTGGTCACGGGCGCGGCGGGCTGCTCGATCACCCGTTCAGCGATCCCCTCGCTCCCATCGCCTGATCCGTATCGCGCCGTCGCATCGGCTGGCGCCGCCGGCAGCATCGCCGCCCACTCGGTCGGTCGGCGCACCGCATCCGCTTCAACCGGGCTTTCCGGGACGAACATCAAGACACGGGGCGCGATCCTGATGGAGCCGATCACCAGCACCACGCTGAGCACGGAAACGCTGATCGCTCCGGACATGACGATGCGCGCCCACTTCGACCTGATATGCCGACGTTCGCGCGCCAGCAGTCGGTCGTAAGCCGCTCGCTGTTTCGCATCGCGCAGGATGGCATTGGCAGCCGCAATCCGCCGGAACCGATCCGCAGCGTCGGGGTCGTCGGGATGAAGGTCGGGATGGTTTAACTTGGCCGCTTCGCGGAACGCCTTCCTGACCGTCTCATCATCGGCATCAGGATCAACACCCAGCAGGTCGTAGACGGTTTTCATGGCTGTTATCGCCGAACCGCCGGCGGCCGCTATGAGGTCGACACGGTGACTGCGTAGCCGGCACCATCCTTGGCAATCCTGCCAAGTCCCGGCCACGGAAAGTGAGAGCCGCAGATCATCATGTTGTCGGCAATCACCCGATCAAGCAGCATGCGGCGGCTGGTCTCGGCCAACGCGGCGTCCTGATCGAAGGCCCCGTGCCACCCGGGATGCCGGGCGCACAGCGCCGGCACATAGGCGGTGTCGTTGGAAATCATCAACTGTTCATTGCCCGACGCGACGTGGAACGCGGTATGGCCAGGCGTATGACCGGGCGCGCTGACAAAGCGGATGCCGGGCACGACCTCGTCTTCGCCCTCGACCGGAAGCACGTTTTTCCATTTCGGGATGACGGTCTGAATGCGTCGCGCCAGCGACCTCCGTCCCTCGGGCAACCGCGTGATGACCGATGGGTCGGTCCAGAACCGGTGTTCGGCCGCCGGCACGATGATCTCCGCATTGGGGAAGACCGGCGCGTTGGTGTCCTTCTGGAGCAATCCAAAGATGTGATCGGGATGGAAGTGCGAGACCAGGATCGTCTCGATTTTCCGCGGATCGATGCCGGCCGCCTTCATGTTGGCGATCAGCTTGCCGGAGACGAAGACGGACTTTGGATTGAATCCCTGCACCTGGTCGCCGCCTCCGGCGTCACACAGGACCAGCTTGTCATTCAACCTGATGACGAACACCGTGATCGGAATCGTGACGAATGCGGTGGTGAACCCGGCAGCGGCCAGCGCTTCCTTGGTCTCGGCCGTGCTCGCGTTGCTGAAATACGCGGGGTCATGGGGTTTTTCCCAGATCCCATCGTACAGGGCCGTGCATTCGGCGTCGCCAACCTTGTAGCGGACAAAGCCTTGCGCCGGATCGGGCGTCTGCGGATGCTCAGCCTGATGCTGATGCTCAGGCCGATGCCGATGCTTGTGTCGCGGCCAAGCGGCTATGGCCAGGCTTCGGTCGAGCCCAAGGGCTGCGCCAGCGACGGCCGCCGTCAGAATAATGCTTCGGCGCGATGTCGGGAACATTCGGCCACCTGCTCGTCAACCCCAACAACAATCGTTTGCGCGTTGGAGATAGCGCCGAACTAGTGGGAGACAGCGCCGAAAGTGTGACTCTTCGATTCTTGAGAGGACATCGGAACTTCAAACCTGTGAATAACACCACAGTGACACCCCCGCGAAACGGCAATTTGTGAGTGTACTGTCAACCGAGTGCACGGCTAGAGTTCAGAACGATGCGCTGCTTTCGAGAACGCGCGCAAGCCGATGCTGATCCGAGCGACGTCATGCCGTCGCCTTCACTTGCGTTCGGACCTGTGCTGCCGAACGCAGACGGCCTACGACAGCGTCCACTCCTCGGCGCTGGCACCGGCGAGCGCCCGGACCCGCGCCTCGTCGGCGGCAAGTTCCCTGGCGGTTCCCGAATAGACGACGATCCCGTCGTCCAGCACATAGGCATCGTCGGCGATTTCCAGGCTCATCCGCGCATTCTGTTCGACCAGAAGTACGGAGATGCCCTCGGCCTTCATCTGCTGGACGATGCGAAACACCTCGCGAACGATCAGCGGCGCCAGCCCCTGGCTCGGTTCGTCGAGTATCAGGAGCCGCGGGTTCAACAGCAGCGCCCGGCCGATCGACAACATCTCCTGCTCGCCGCCCGAGAGTTGCCGGCCGCGGTTGAGCTTGCGCTCCTCGAGGCGGGGGAACAGCTTGAAGATTCGCTCGACGGTCCACGGGCCGCCGCGCTCGAGCGGAACCTTGAGATTTTCCTCGACGCTGAGATTGGCGAAGATGCGCCGTCCCTCGGGCACGTAGCCCACCCCGCTGGCTGCGACGCGGAAGGTCGGCCAACGCGTGGTGTCCTTGCCGAAGATCGTAATCCGGCCCTCGCGCGCCGGGGTCAGGCCCATCAGGCTGCGCAAGGTCGTGGTCTTGCCGGCGCCGTTGCGTCCCAACAGCGCAGTGATCCTGCCCTCGGCCACGCTGAGGCTGACGCCATGCAGGATGTGGCTCTTGCCGTAATAGGTGTGGAGGCCTTCGGCGGTCAGCGCTGCGGTCATGCGGCATTGCCCAGGTAGGCGGCCTGCACGGCCTCATTGGCGGCGATCTGCTGCGGCGTACCCTGCGCCAGCATCCTGCCCTGATCGAGCACGCAGATGCGGTCGGCGAGATGGAACACGACCCGCATATCGTGCTCGATCAGCACGATGGTGTAGTTGCTGTCGCGATGCAGGCGGCGGATCAGCTGGGTGATCTGGAAGGTCTCCTGATCGCCCATCCCCGCGGTCGGCTCGTCGAGCAGCAACAGATGCGGCTTCAAGGCCAGCGCCATCGCGATCTCGGCGGCGCGCTGGTCGCCATGGGCGAGCTCGCCGACCAGGCGATCCGCCTTGGTTTCCAGCGCCACCAGTTTCAGCGTGGCTTCGACGTTGCCGTGGATCTGGCCGGTTTCCAGACGGTTGATCCAGGGCCGCAACCGGTAGCCGCCGGCGACTTCGGCGGCGATGCGGACGTTTTCGAACACCGTCAACTCGGGAAAGATCTCGGTGATCTGGAAGGTTCGGGCCATGCCCAGCGTCACCCGCTCATGGGTCGCAAGCCTGGTGATATCGCGGCCATCGAAGCTGATGGCCCCCGAGCTCGGTGGAAAAAATCCCGAGATCAGGTTGAAGAAGGTGGTCTTGCCGGCGCCATTCGGGCCGATGATCGCGCACAACTCGCCCTTGGCCACCGACAGCGAGACGTCGCGCACCGCGACCAGATTGCCGAAGCGCTTGGTGACGTTGTTGATGTCGAGAACGTTCATGCCTTGCTCCGTTGCAGGAAACCCAATAGCCCGCGCGGGAAGAACAGGACCACCAGGACGAACAGCAGTCCGACGAACGACATCCAGTTGACGGTGACGCTCGACAAATAATCCTGCAGCACCACGAACACCGCGGCGCCCAAGAGCGGGCCCCAGAAACTTCGCATCCCGCCCATCACCGCCATCATGACGAAATCGCCGGACTGGCTGTAATGCAGGCCCCTGGGGTCGGCGAAATTGTTGACCAGCGCATAGAGCGCGCCGGCAAAGCCCATGAAGAAGCACGACAGGGTGAAGGCGATCCAGATGTGCCGTTCGACCGGAATGCCGAGGAAGCGGGAGCGGCGTTCGTTCTCGCGGATCGCGATCATGGTGCGGCCGAACGGCGAGCGCAGCACGAACGCCATGGCGCCGACCGCCAGCGCGAAACAGAACAGCACGAAGTAGTAGAAGCTGGTGGCGTCGGTGAGAATATCGAGCTTGAACAGGCCGAGGTCGATCGGCTGACGCGAGAAGCCGCGCAGGCCGTCATCGCCGCCGGTCAGCGAGCTCCATTGAAAGGCGATGTAGTAGAACACCTGGCCGAACGCGATCGTCACCATGGCGAAATAGACGCCGCGCCGCCGCACGATCAGGGTGCCGAGGATGGCGCCGCAAAGCCCGCCCAGCAGCATCCCGGCGATCAGCGCCAGCGGCGTGCTCGGTGCAAGGAATTTCAGGGTCAACCCGGCGCCGTAGGCGCCAAGACCGAAATAGGCGGCGTGGCCGAACGACAGCACGCCGGTAAATCCAAGCAGGAAATTCACCGACATCGCCGCCAGCCCCAGCACCAGGACGCGGGTCGCGAGCGCGGTATAGCCGCCAAGCGGCACCATCCAATATGGGGCGAATAGCAGGGCGGCCCAGATCGCGGCCAGCGCGATCAGCTTGCGGGTTTGCGCGGCGCTCAACTCATCATTCCTTCTTCGCCGAACAATCCGCGCGGACGCAGCAACAGCACCACCGCCATCATGACATAGATCACCGCCTCGCTGGCGGCCGGGAGAAACACCGCCGTCAATCCCGACGCCACCCCGATCAGGAGGCCGCCGACCAGCGTTCCCGGCAGGCTGCCGATGCCGCCGACGATGATGGCAATGAAGCTCGGCATCAGCAGGCCGGTGCCCATGGTCGGTTCCAGGCCCAGTTGGCCTGCGGCGAGAACGCCGGACAGACCGGCGAGGAAGATGCCGACGGCGAAATTGAGCGAGCGCAGCATCTGCACGTTGATCCCCAGCGCCGCGACGGTCTCGAGATCGAGCGTGCCGGCGCGGATACGAATCCCGAGGCGGGTATAGCGCAACAGCAGGAACAACAGCGCCACCGCGATCATCACCACCGCCACCATGAACAGCCGGTAGCCGGTAATGAAGAACAATTCGCTGCTCAGGGGTTGCGCCAGAAAGGCGGGAATCGTGACCGGCTTGCCCTGCGGGCCCCAGATGAAGCGCGTGCCATCCTCGACCATGAACGCCAGGCCAAAGGTCAGCAGCAGGCTGTAAAGCGGATCGCGTCCATAGAGCGGCCGGATCAGCACGCGTTCGACGGCGAGCCCGATGATCGCCGTCAACGGCGGCGCCAAAAGCAGCGCACCCCAGAAGCCGACATAGGGCGTGATGGTATAGGCGATGTAGCCGCCGATGACGAGAAAGCCGCCATGGGCGAAGTTGATGACGTTACTGAGGTTGAGGATGAGCGAAAGGCCGAGCGCCATCAGCACGTAGAAGGCGCCGATGATTAATCCGTTGGTGACGTTGAAGAGCAGGAGTTGCGCCATTTTTCACCGCAAGAAGACCACATGCATCGACCCGGGAGCAGAACTCCCGGGCCCTTTTGAACTGGCGGACGTCATGTTTACGCCGGCCATTGCACCGTGCAGCCGGTGTCGCCGACCGCGGGCGCGGTCTTGTCGCCGGCAACGACCTCATCGACGCGGAACAGATCTTCCGGGTCATCCTTGCCCTTTGATTGCGCCTCGCCGACGAAGGCCGAGGTCATCAATTGATGGTCGCCCTTGCGATAATAGACCTTGTTCGGCTGCAGCTTGACATCGTCGGGCAGTTCGAAATTCTCCAGGGCGGCAGCAAGCTTGACGGCCTCGGTGGTCTTTTCCTGGTTCGCGATCAGGGCAAAGGTCATGGCCGAGGTGTAGCCGAACCAGTGCCGCGCGGTCGGGACGTTGCCGTTGTTGAGCTTGCGAATGTCGGCGACGAACGCTTCAACGCCGGCGACCTTCGGCTGCTTCCAGTACCATTCGAACATCCACACCCCGATGCGCGCTTCCGGCGGCAGTGCCGCCAGCGATTCCAGCTCCTGCTGCGTTCCCGCCACGTGGATCTGCTTGTCGAGGCCGAACTGCACCACCTGCTTGAGGCAGTTGATCATGTCGGAGCCCTGCACCAGCAGGATCAGCACGTCCGGATTGGCGGCGCGCGCCTTGATCAGATAGGCGGAGAAATCGGTGGTGCCGAGCGGCGTCAGCTCGTTGCCGGTGACGCTGCCGCCGAGCTTCTTCAGATCATCGGTGCAGGCGTCGTACAGCGTGTGGCCGAAGGCATAGTCGGGCGTGATGAAGTGCCATTTCTTCCCGTACTTGCTGAACAGGACGGCGGAGACCGAATTCGCTTCCATGCGCGTGGTGTTGCAGACGCGGAACACGTTCCATTTGCAATCCTTGCCCGTAATCGAATCGGTATGGCCGCCGGAGACGATGTGCAGGACCTTCTTCTCGGCCGTAACCTGGGAGATCGCGGCCGCGATGCCCGAATTGACGTCGCCGATCACGAAGTTGACCTGGTCCCGCTCGATCAGCTTGCGCGCCTTCTGCACGCCGGTGCCGACGTCGTTGGCGGAATCCTCCACCAGCAACTCGACCTGGCGTCCGAGCATGCCGCCCTTGGCATTGATCTGCGCCACCGCGAGCTTGGCGCCCATCACCTCGTTGCCGGCAGGCGCCGCGTAGACACCGGTGAGCGGGTCGACCATGCCGATCCGGATCGGCGTCTCACCACGCGCCTTTATGATGAATGGCGAGGCCACTTGAAAGGCGCCGAGCGCGGCCGCGCCCGTGATCAGCGTCCGACGATCGAATTTCGCATTGAGGATTGGCGAAGTCATGAGTTTCTCTCCTTCAGCATTCGTTCAAGTTTCTTGTTGCGAGTCTCGTTTCGCCTGGTGCATCGAAGCACCAGGCGCCGCATCGTCTTCGCGCGCGAACGCGTCCGTTGGCTGAGGAACTAGGCCGGCCACTGTATCTTGCAGCCGGTCGCATCGGCCGGTCCGGCGGCCTTTTCGCCGGGCACGGGGGTGCGTATCGTGAACATGTTGTCCGGGTCGCCCTGGGGCGGGTGCGCCTCGCCGACAAATATCGTGCTCATCAACTCATGGTCGCCGGCGCGATATTCCGGCGCGCCGGGCTGCAAGGCGACTTCCGGCGGCAGCTTGAATCCGGACAGCGCGTGCGCCAGTTTGGGCGCCTCGAGCGTCTTCTCCTGATTGGCGACCAGCGCCAGGGTCTGCACCGACACAAAGCCGAACCAGTTGCGGGCCGTGGCCGAGGCCCCCGTGATCTTCTTGATCGCGGTATTGAACTCGGCGACATGCGGCACGCCGGGCTGATCCCACCACCATTCCATCGTCCACCATCCGACCCGGGCCCCATCGGGCACCGCGCGGATGCTCTCCAGCTCGAACAAGGCGCCGCCGACGGCCATGTCCTTGTCCATGCCGAACTGCACGAACTGCTTGAGGCTCGAGACCTGGTCGCCGCCGCCCATGACGTTGATCAGCACCTGCGGGCCAAAAGCCTTGGCCTGGATCAAATAGGACGAATAGTCCGGCGTGCCCAACGGGACCAGCGAGCCGGCAGACGTGCCGCCGGCGGCTTTCAGGACCTTTTCAAAGCCCGCCTGCACCGAATGACCATAGGCGTAGTCTGGGGTGAGGAAATACCATTTCTTGCCGAACTTCTCGATCAGCGTGGTGGCGATGGCGTTGGCGTCCATAGTGGTGGAATTGCAGACCCTGAACACGTTCCACGAACAATTCGCGCCGGTGATCGGATCGGTGTGCCCTCCCGAGACGATATGGAGCACCTTCTTTTCGCTGGTGACCTGGGCCATGGCGATGGCGATGCCGGAATTGACGTCGCCGATGATGAAGCTCACCTGATCGCGCTCGATCAGCTTGCGCGTCTTCTGCACGCCGGTGCCGACATCGTTGGCGGAGTCTTCAATCAGGAGTTCAACGGGCCGGCCCAGAATGCCGCCCTTCTTGTTGATCTCCTCGGCGGCAAATTTCGCTCCTACCACCTCGCCCTGTGCAATCGCAGCATAAACACCGGTCAGCGGGTCGACCATTCCGATCCTGACCGGGGTCTCGCCGCGGGCCTTGATGATGAAGGGGGAAGAGAACTGCACTGCAGCAAGAGCGGCGCCGGATTTCAAGATAGCCCGCCGATCGACCGACCAGGATCGTCGCGATGTCCTCATGCTGTCCTCCCAGACCAGGTTATATCTCGTGATTGCCGGCATTCTTCGATGCTGTTTGGGGCAGCCTAGCCGTTCCGGCCTGGCTTTGCCAATTATCAGCTTGAGAAAATCCTGCGACCTTCGGCCAATGGCGTGCGTCGACAAACCGACGCGCAACGACCGGGACCGCGTCCACGATCTTCCGCAGCGCAACAACCGTCGGAATAAAGCACGCCGCATGTCAGCGGAATGCGTCGATGTGCGTTCAGGGGTCGAAGCGGACAGGCGCACGCGCGAGCATTCGCCCTTGCCGGCGCTGGTTCTGCAAGCCCGGTATTGCGAATGCGGTCCCAGACCATCCAGCGGGTGATCAGACTTTCCGCGGACGCGCTGCACGAGGTTGCTGCGTCATGCGATTCAATGGCGAACGCGAACCGTTGACGCGCAGTCTGTTTTTTAATCAATGGGACAGTTACGCTGACACATCGATCGCTGCATCATTTTCGGGCGCCACGACTCTTCGCGCCAACGACGGCAACTTCATCCACATAGATTCATTTGGGTTTTGGCTGCGCGCGATGCCGCCACCGGATGTTGCGGACGGCGCATAGGAGGTAGTCCGTTTCTGCACGTTCACAGTGCGGACAAACAAATAGGATTAGGCTGCGGATGTTACGCGGCCTGTCCTGCCCGCGCGCAAAAAACAATCGCCTCGACAAACGATCAAGCGACCGCGGCAAAGCAGTGACCACAAAATGAAAAGCCTACCGGAGGGAGTGCCCAATGAATAAGCGATCGAATTGTCTTGCTTTATCTGTTGCCTTTGCCGCATCGCTCGCGGCATCGTCGGTGTTTGCTCAGGCTGTAGATACCGCGCGCATCGACGCCGGCAGCCCGAATGACTGGCTGACCAATCACGGCTCCTACAAGTCCTTCAACTACAGTCCGCTCGGCCAGATCAACGCCAGCAACGTCTCCAATCTGAACGTTGCCTGGATCCATATTCCGGGGCGGTCCACCCGCGGCCTGCAGTCCACGCCGCTGGTGGCCGACGGCGTGCTCTACTACACCGGCTCTTACAGCCGGACGTTTGCGCTGAACGGCGCCACCGGCGAGGTGCTCTGGTCCTATTTCCCGGAACTCGACGAGGCACTGATCGCCCGGCAGACGCACTCGCCCTACAATCGCGGCGTCGCGCTCGGCGACGGCAAGGTCTATGTCGGCACCATGGACGGCCGGCTGATCGCGCTGGACATGAAGAGCGGCAAGGTCGCCTGGGACACCAAGCTGGTCGATTCCCAGAAACTGACGGTCGGCTTCACCGGCGCGCCGCTCTATGCCAAGGGCACCGTGGTGATCGGCTCGCAAGGCGGCGAATGGCCGGGCCGCGGCCCGATCTTCGGTGTCGATGCCGCAACCGGCAAGAAGAAATGGGAATTCCTGACGGTCGCCGGCACCGACGAGGCCATGAAGACCTGGGGCAATGATTCCTGGCGAACGGGCGGCGGTGGCGGCTGGATGCCCGGCACCTACGATTCCGACACCAACACCATTCTGTGGGGCACCGCCAACCCGGCGCCGCTCTACGATTGGTCGGGTGCCGATTTCAAGACCCAAGGCGCGCGCCCTGGCGACAATCTCTATACCACCTCGGTGATCGGGCTCGATGTCGATACCGGCAAGCTGAAATTCTTCCATCAGGAACTGCCGCACGACGCCTGGGACTTCGACAGCGCGGTCGGCGAGTTCGTGATGCTGGAGCGCGACGGCCAGAAGCTCGTGGTGCATCCCAACAAGAGCGGCTACGTCTTCGTCTACGACCGCAATCTCGCCGTGAAGAACGTCTGGCGGATCACGCAGAACAGCAACTTCGTCAAGGATATCGACCCCAAGACGGGTGAGCTGATCGGCCGCCGCGACTTCGCCGCGGGGAAAGTCACCGAACCGCCGCTGTGCCCATACATTGGCGGCGGCGTCAGCTGGAACTCCGGCTCCTACAGCCCGAAGACCGGCCTTTACTACAAGATCGGGCAGGAATGGTGCATGACGCTCGATGTGCAGAAGACGACGCCCGTGGTCGCCCCGCAGGCGCAGCTTAACATCGGCGCCGACTTCAAGATCGCGCCTCCTCCGGGTGGCGAGATCTACGGCCATCTCGACGCGCGCGACCCCGTGACCGGAGCCAAGAAGTGGGAGGTTCGCTACCCCGAGCCGCCGATTGCAAGCGTGCTTTCGACCGCCGGCGGCCTGGTGTTCGTGCCCGACTCGCGCGGCGTGGTTCATGCCTACGACGCCGATACCGGGGCCGAACTGTGGAGTCATGCCAACGGCACCGGCCATCAGGGCGGCATCGTCAGCTACTCGGTCGGCGGCAAGCAATATATCGCGATGACCGCCGGCTTCGGCGGCATGCTGTCGGATGACTACGCCGCGACGTTCGGCGGCGTCTACAAGAGCATGCCGCGCGATGACGGCGCGCTCATCGTCTACAGCCTGAAATAGGTGACGTAACGATCTTCATGGGGAGCGGCGAAAGCCGCTCCCCATGTCGTGGAACGAACTTGCTTGATGAAGCTTGATTGGGACGTGATCGATTGGATCTGAAATTCATGCCATTGCGGGCTTTGGTACTGGCCGCCGCCCTGACATGCGCCGTTCCGGCTTTCGCGCAGTCGACGGCCACCGCGCCGGACAATGCGCCATTCGATGTCGGACAGCTGTTCGCAGGAACCTGCGGCTTTTGCCATTCCGATGGCGGCCGCGCTGCCGGCAGGGGGCCGCAGCTCATGAATACGGCCCGCGACGACGACTTTATCCGCAACCGCATCAAGACCGGGAAGCAAGGCGCGATGCCGGGGTTCGGCGAAAGCTTCACCGACGCGCAAATCGACGCGATCATCAAATACATCCGCGCATTGAAGCCGAACCCGGGATGAGTACACCCGCACGGGAACAGCGAATGAAAGCCATTCTCCCGCTCACAATCGCCGCCGTGATCGGCCTGATGGGCCCGGCACAGGCGCGGTCGCTCGAGACGATCCGCTCATTCGGCACCATCGGGCTGTGCGCCCACCCCAACTCGCTGCCCTTCGCCAGCAAGGCGGGCGACCCTCCCGGATTTCAGGTCGAACTCGCGCAGGCGCTGGCGCGCGAGCTTGGCGTCACGCTGAGGCTCGACTGGATCATCACCCAGTACCAGATGCGCAGCGCCGGCTGCGACGTCGTCATGGACGTCATTGCCGATCCGGAGGCACAGGGCGAAACCCACCTCAAGTTCACCAAGCCCTATTATCGCACGGGTGTCGCGCTCGCCGTGCCATCGGCCAGCCCGCTCGCGTCATTCGCGAGCCTCGACCAGCATACCAAGGTCGGGGTCCAGGTCGGATCGGTCGCGGCGATGATCATCGGTCAGCGTCATGTGCCGACCTCGACCTTCGGATTCGAAATCGACAGCCTCGAAGCCCTGGTCAATCATGAGATCGATGCTGCCGCGGTGACACCGACCATCGCCACCTACTTCAACCAGACTCACCCGGACAAGGCGGTGCGCATCCTCGGACCCGACGAGAGCGAGACCAGCCTCAACTGGAATGTCGCCGTCGGCATGGTCCGCCCGGACGACAAGCTGCGCGATGCCGTCGAGGAAGCGCTGGCGCGGCTGCGCGCCGATGGGACGGTCGAGCGCATCTACGCGCGCTACGGGACCGTGCTGCGACCGCCGAAATAGTCCGGCTACGCGCCACCATGGACGGCGCGAAGCCGACGAGAATCCGCCGGGATCAAACCCCAGCGGAACCGGCGTTGCGCTTGTTAGCGCTATTTGAGCCCAGCCTGGCCGGCGAGCGAGACCACGTTGTCCTGCGAGCCGGAGCCACCGCTCACCCCGATGGCGCCGATGATCTTGCCGTCGACCACCAGCGGATTGCCGCCGCGTGAGGCGATCACGTCATCGAGCGTCAACTGATAGGCGTAGTAAGGCCCCTTGCCGATCAGCGTTTCGAACACCAGCGTCGGACGACGATAGCGAGCCGCCGTACGCGCCTTGTGCTGGGCGATGCTGATCGACGCATATTGGCAATTGTCCTGCTTCTCGAAATAGACGAGATCGCCGCTCGGGCCGACGACCGCGATGCAGAACGCGTTCCAGTTCCGCTTTGCCGTCTCGGCCATGGCGGCGGCGGCCACCTTCTTGGCGGTCTCCAGGTTGATCGGCTCGCCATAGGGCGGCGGCGCCAGGGCATCCGGGATCACATCGTTGGGATTGTCAGGATTCGGTGCCACCTGGGCAAAGGCTCCGGTACTCATCAATAGCGCGACGCAAACAGCGCCCGCGAACGCAACGAGACGACGCATTCATTCCTCCCAAAGGTTTGTTTTTCCCGATTTCTGAAGTCCGGGGACCGCAACAATAGCAAGCAATCGATTGCGCAGAAAGCCGCAAAGCGTGGCTATTCAGGGCTCGGCCCTGGCCGTTGTCGTGAACCCGGCCCAGGTCAGATAGAGCCCAAGCACGAGCGCCGGCGCGAGAAACAGCGCGGCGTGGTCCGCATATCGCATCTGCCCGAACATCCCCGACACGGTTTCGGGGGCGAGCAACAGCAGCAGCAGGCCCTTGGCGAGAGCGAGCCATCCGACCAATGTCACGACCACGGGCAGCGCGCCGCCTGTCCAGACATTGTGCCCGAGGAAGCGAGTTGGAACAGCAATCCGCCTCGCATCGTTGACCTGGGTCAACGTGATTCGGCGCTCTCCGTTGCATCCTCAAGGGAAACGAGGCGGATGAGTAGAACAATGCTTGCAGAATGCGACGGGGACATTGCCGATGACCATTCATAAGAAGATTCTCGAATGGCAGGCCGAACACCCCAACATCACCTGGATCGGATGGGGTATCGTCTGGGCGATCGTTCTGTCGCTGCTGTTCTGGCCTTCGAGAGGCTTGAGTTGACGAACCACGAAGCCCGCCGGAGCCAACGGACGCCGGTAGCGGATGGCGCTGCTACTTCCCCTTGAAGTTCGGCGCCCGCTTGTTGAGAAACGCGTCCATGCCCTCGCGGAAATCCTCGCTCATATCGGCGCGCAGCACGAGGTCCTCGCCTTCCTCGCGCGACCGCGTGCGGCGGATGCGGCGCACCGCGTCCTTGGTGACTTCGAGCGTGATCGGGGCATGCGACGCGACGAGCTTTGCGGTCTCGTCGGCGCGGCGCTGCAAGGTCGCGCGGTCGGAATTACCGATGACAGTGCTGGGCTACCGCGCGGGGCCAGACCCAAGCCCCGTAGTATTCCCGGACGAGAAATTAAACGGTTCGGAAAGTGCGACCCCTAATCAAGTAGATGCGCTGAATTGATTGGTGCAGCCACCCTGCATCGAAGCGCCCAGGCGCAGCATCGCTGTCGTAGATTGAGGGATCTCATTATGTTCGCCAGCCGCTCCATCAGCACCAAGATAACGATCGTCATCGCCCTGCTGCTGGTTTCGATGGCGGGCCTCGGGCTGCTCGCGGCGAGGAAAATGCAGGAGATCAACGCCGACACGGTCGATATCCAGAGCAACTGGCTGCCGAGAGTCCGCGTATTAGGCGATCTGCGATCAGGATCGATCAACTACCGTAACGTGGTCCGGCGACATTTGCTGGCTGAAACCGCGGAAGCCAAAGCCTCCGCCGCAAAAAGACTGGAAGAAATCGCTCAGAGCAATATCAGGATCCGCGAAACCTACGAGAAGTTGATCGCCTCACCGCAGGAGCGGACGCTTTATAACCAGTGGTGCCAGCAATGGGATGCCTACGTGAAAGGGGCGCAGGAGGTGTTGGCACTGTCGCGCGCCAGCGTGGGCAAAAGTATCCATGATTTGAACGAACTGAATGAAACCAGGACTGAGCCCGCACAGCAGGCCGACAAGATCCTGGATAGAGACATCGATCTCAACAACAGGGGCGCCGATGCCGCCTCCAAGGCCGCGGCCGAGACCTACGACTCGGCGATCGGACTGCTCGGGATCATTCTCGGCGTCGCCACGGTGTTGGGCGTCGGCATCGGAATCTATCTGGTCCGCGATGTGTCGCGCGGCATCACTTCCATCATCGAGCCGATGCAGGCGCTCGGCAATGGCGACCTCGGCGCGGCGGTGCCGCACCAGGGCGAGCACACCGAAATCGGCAAGATCGCCGATGTTCTGCAGGTGTTCAAGCAGGCGCTGATCGACAAGAAGGCCGCCGATGAAGCCGCGGCGCTGGATGGCCAGGCCAAGATCGAGCGGGGCCAGCGCCTCGATCGCATCACCCGCGATTTTGAAACAATGATCGGTGAGATCGTCGAAACCGTATCCTCCGCGTCGACCAAGCTCGAGGCGTCCGCCGGAACGCTGACAGCGACCGCTGAACGTTCGGAGAATCTTGCGACGATGGTGGCTGCGGCCTCGGAAGCGGCCTCCACCAATGTGCAGTCGGTGGCGTCGGCCACCGAGGAGATGGCCTCGTCGGTCAACGAGATCAGCCGCCAGGTGCAGGATTCGGCCCGGATCGCCGGCGAGGCGGTCGATCAGGCCCGCACGACCAACGATCGCGTCGGCGAACTGGCCAAGGCGGCGGCCAGGATCGGCGACGTGGTCGAACTGATCAACACCATCGCCGGGCAGACCAATCTGCTCGCGCTCAACGCCACGATCGAGGCTGCGCGCGCGGGCGAGGCCGGGCGCGGATTCGCGGTGGTGGCTTCGGAAGTGAAAGCGTTGGCCGAGCAGACGGCGAAGGCTACTGGCGAGATCAGTCAGCAGATCGGCAGTATCCAGTCAGCGACGGCGGATTCGGTGGCGGCGATCCAGGAGATCGGCAGCACGATCGGCAAGATGTCGGAGATCGCATCGACGATCGCCGCGGCAGTCGAGGAACAGGGTGCCGCGACCCAGGAGATCGCCCGCAACGTTCAGCACGCGGCGGACGCCACCCACCAGGTCAGCTCCAACATCACCGACGTGCAGCACGGCGCCAGCGAGACCGGATCGTCCTCCTCGCAGGTCCTCTCTGCGGCGCAAATGCTGTCCGGCGACAGCAACCGGCTCAAGCTCGAGGTCGCAAAATTCCTCAACTCGGTGCGCGCCGCCTAGCCATAGCTAAGCCAGAGACGAGGTGAGAGGCGAGGCTATTTCCCCTTGAAGTTCGGCGTGCGCTTGTTGAGAAACGCGTCCATGCCCTCGCGGAAATCCTCGCTCATATAGGCGCGCAGGACGAGGTCCTCGCCTTCCTCGCGCGACAGCGTGCGGCGGATGCGGCGCACCGCCTCTTTCGTCACTTCGAGCGTGATCGGCGCGTGGCCGGCGACGAGCTTCGCCGTCTCCGTGGCGCGCAGGTGCAGCGTGCCGAGATCGGGCACGATCTCGTTCAAGAGTCCGAGCGCCAGCGCCTCCGGTGCATCGACCAGACGCGCCTTGAAGATCAGGTCCTTGGTTCGCGCCGGACCGACCAGCGCTACCAGCCGCGAGATGTTGGACATTGCCAGGCAATTGCCGAGCGTGCGTGCGATCGGGAAGCCGATCCGGGTCGTCTCGGTTCCGATCCTGATGTCGCAGCAGGCGGCGATCGCGGCGCCACCGCCGGTGCAGGCGCCGGCAATCGCAGCGATGACGGGCACCCGGCACTGCTCCAGGGTGGTCAGCACGCGATCGATCCGCGCCTCGTAGTCGAGCGCGTCCTGCGCGGTCTTGAAGGCGCGGAACTGGGAGATGTCGGTGCCCGAGGCGAACGCCTTGTCGCCGGCGCCGGTGATGACCAGCGCCTTGATCACGCGGTCGGCGTTGATCTCCTCGCAGATCGCGGCCATCCGCTCGTACATCGCAAAGGTCAGCGCGTTGCGCGCCTGCGGCCGGTTGAAGGTGATGCGGGCAATTCCGTCCTCGACGGAATAGAGCAGATCTTCGGTCGGAGTGACGGGCGCGTTCATCGCTGGCTCTTTCTGTTTTCGTTCGACGAGTAGAGCGTTTCCGGGGTTCGAATCATATCGACGCTTGCGCTGCTGCGCTCCCTCTCCCGCTCTTGCGGGGGAGGGTTGGGGTGGGGGAAAGCCGCATACGCCGTCGCCTGAGGCTTCCGCCATCGCCGAAGCTTCGGTGGATGAAGCAGCGGACAAGTCGGCAGCCCCCGAGTGGCGCCCCCACCCCACCCTCCCCCGCGAAGAGCGGGAGAGGGAGCGAGAGGACAACGCTCGTGGCTGGAAACGATAGGTTGCACGGAATCGATACCCTAGGTTCAGGCGACCGCTGCCTTCGGCATCGGAACCGCGTCGCGACCCTTCAGCACGTCCATCGCGGCGAGCACGCCGCCGCTGCGATGCGGCACCTGCGCGAGATCGAGCCCCATCTCGACGCCCGAGAGCGTGGCCATCAGCATCAGATCGTTGAAATGCCCGAGATGGCCGATCCGGAACACCTTGCCCTTGATCTTGTTGAGGCCGGTGCCGAGCGACATGTCGAAATTCTCCAGCACCACTTTGCGGAAATTGTCGGCGTCGTGGCCCTCGGGCATCACCACGCCGGTGAGCGCCGGGGAATGCGCCTGCGGATCCTGGCATTGCGTCTCCAGCCCCCACACCTTGACGGCCGCACGGGTGGCGGCGCTATGGCGCTTGTGCCGGGCGAAGACGTTCGCAAACCCCTCCTCCTCGAGCATCTTGACCGCCTCCTTCACCCCCATCAGCAGGTTGGTCGCGGGCGTGTAGGGCCATGTTCCGACCTTGTTGATCGCGATCACGTCCTGCCAATCCCAGTACGACCGCATGCCCGGATTGGCCTTGGCAACCGCAACCGCCTTTTCCGACACCGCGTTGAAGCCCAGTCCCGGCGGCAGCATCAGGCCCTTCTGGGAACCTGCGACCGACACGTCGATGCCCCAGGCATCGTGCTCATATTCGAGCGAGCCGAGGCCGGAGATGGTGTCGACCATCAACAGCGCCGGATGCTTGACGCGGTCCATCGCCTTGCGGACGTCGAGCGGATGGGTGACGCAGCCGGTCGAGGTCTCGTTATGGACCACCATGACGGCCTTGATCTTGTGCGTGCGGTCGGCGGCGAGATGCTGCTCGATCTGCTCGATGTCGGCGCCGCGGCGCCAGTCGCCCGGCAGGAAATCGATGTCCAGCTTGAATTTTTCGGCAATCCCGCGCCAGAGCACGGCAAACTGCCCGGTTTCGCACATCAGCACCTTGTCGCCGGGGGCGAGCGTGTTGACGATCGCGGCCTCCCAGGCCCCGGTCCCCGAGGACGGATAGACGATCACCGGCTGCTTGGTGCGGAACACCCGCTGCATCGCCGCCAGAACCTCGAACCCGAGCTGGGCGAACTCGGCGCCGCGGTGGTCCATGGTCGGCATATCCATGGCCCGCAGCACCCGGTCGGGTACATTGGTCGGTCCCGGAATTTGCAGAAAATGCCTTCCAGTGTGCACAGTCATGGGCGTCCTTCCCGGTCTTGTCGTGGTTCCGCGCGGCTCGAATATCACTATTCGGCGGGCTTGTCCCCCGCCCGGCAGCCGCCGTCAATGCATAACAAGGCGGGTCTGGCGGCCTTGCCAAGATGGGAAGCGGGATGCAAGACATCGCCGGACAACCGGAACTGAAGAGATGGCGGCAACGGCCGAAACAGCGACAAATTCGGCCGAAATTGGCGGTCTTGTGGCCCGCCTTTCCCGCGAGATCAGCGGCGAGGTGCTGTTCGATTCCTTCAGCCGCGGCCGCTATGCAACCGATGCGTCGTTCTATCAGATCGTGCCCGCGGGGGTCGTTGTGCCCCGCAGCATGGACGAGACGTTGCGCGCGCTCGCCATCGCCAGGGATGCTGGACGGAAGGTCACGCCGCGGGGCGGCGGCACCTCGCAATGCGGCCAGACCGTCAACGACGGCATCGTCATCGATTTTTCCAAATATCTGAACCGGCTGATTTCGCTGGATGTCGAGAACAAGACCTGCGTGGTCGAGCCGGGACTCGTGCTCGACGACCTCAACCGCCAGCTCAGGCAGCACGGCCTGTGGTTTCCGGTCGACGTCTCCACCGCCTCGCGCGCCACCATCGGCGGCATGGCCGGCAACAATTCCTGCGGCGGGCGTTCGCTGCGCTACGGCACGATGCGGGACAATACGCTGTCGATGCAGGCGGCTCTGGCCGACGGCACGCTGCTGCATTTCGGCGAAGTGCCGCGCGACCTCGCAGGCGTTGATGCGCCGGCAAGCGGCGTCGCGCTGTTCTCCGACATGCTGGCGCTCGGCGCGCGCGAGGCCGGCGAGATCGCGGAGCGGTTTCCAAAGGTGCAGCGCCGCGTCGGCGGTTACAATCTCGATGCGCTGGTGCCGCGCAATGCGCCCAACAACATGGCGCATCTGCTGGTCGGCTCTGAGGGAACGCTCGCCTTCACCACGAAGGTTGAGCTCAGACTGTGGCCGGTCATTCGCAACAAGGTGCTCGGCGTCTGCCATTTCGGCAGCTTCTACGAGGCGATGGATGCCGCCCAGCATCTGGTCAGGCTGAAGCCGATCGCGGTCGAGCTGGTCGACCGCACCATGATCGCGTTGGGGCGCGAGATTGCGATGTTCCAGCCGATCATCGCTGCCGCCGTGCGCGGCGATCCCGACGCCATCCTGGTCGTCGAGTTCGCCGAGGAGGACCAGGACGAGAATCTGCGCCGCCTGAAACAGCTTACCGAGCTGATGGGCGATCTCGGTTTCTCGTGGGGTAATCCGCCACGCAAATGGGGCGGCGTGGTCGAGATCACGGAAGCCCCCTTGCAGACGGCCATCGCCGACTTCCGCGCGAGCGGCCTCAACGTCATGATGTCGATGAAAGAGGCAGGCAAGCCGGTCTCCTTTGTCGAGGATTGCGCGGTGCCGCTGCCGCATCTCGCCGACTATACCGAGCGGCTGAATGCGATCTTCTCAAAGCACGGCACCCGCGGCACCATGTATGCCCACGCCTCCGAAGGCTGCCTGCATGTGCGCCCGGTGTTGAATCTCCGGCTCGACAAGGACGTCAAGGCGATGCGCGCCATCGCCGAAGAAACCTTTGCGATGGTGCGCGACTACAAGGGCTCGCATTCCGGCGAGCACGGCGACGGCATCGTGCGCTCGGAATTTCACGAGGCGATGTTCGGCGCGCGTATCACAGCGGATTTCCGCGAGGTGAAGCAGCGCTTCGACCCCGAGAATGTGCTCAATCCCGGCAAGATCGTCGACGCGCCCAAGATGGACGATCGCGCGCTGTTCCGCTATCCGCCGGACTATCGCGTCGGTGAGCTGAAGACCGTGCTTGACTGGTCGGCCTTTCCGGGCGCCGGCGGCGGCTTTCAGGGCGCCGTCGAGATGTGCAACAACAACGGCGCCTGCCGCAAGCTGGAGGGCGGCGTGATGTGCCCGTCCTTTCGCGCGACCCACGACGAGAAGGATGTCACGCGCGGCCGCGCCAATACCTTGCGACTGGCAATTTCGGGGCAATTGGGTCCGGACGCGCTGGCCTCCGACGCGATGATGGAGACGATGAAGCTCTGCGTCTCCTGCAAGGCCTGCCGCCACGAATGCCCCGTTGGCGTCGACATGGCCAAGATGAAGATCGAGGTCTTGGCCGCGCGCGTCGTAACCCACGGGCTGTCGCTGCGCGACCGGCTCATCGGCTACCTGCCGCGCTATGCCGACCTCGCCTCGCGCCTTGCGCCGCTCGCCAACTGGCGCAATCGCAGCCCCCTGCTGCGTTACTGGTTCGAGCGCATCGCCGGCATCAGCGCCGCGCGGACGCTGCCGGCGTTCCGGCGCGATGTCTTCGCGCCGGAGGCCGAGACATCAGGTCCAGCCGGTGGCCGCGAGGTCGTGTTGTTCACCGATACGTTCAACCGCATCTACGAGCCCGAGAATCTCGACGCCGCGCTGCGCGTGCTGGTCGCGGGCGGCTATCGCGTTCATCTGCCGAAGCCCGCGCAAGGCAACCGCCCGCTCTGCTGCGGGCGGACGTTTCTCTCTGCCGGCCTGGTCGATCAGGCCCGTCGGGAACTCGGTCGGCTGGTTGAAACCTACGCGCCGTTTGCGGCGCGCGGCGTGCCGATCATCGGGCTGGAGCCGAGCTGTCTCCTCACCTTGCGCGATGAATTGTTGTCGCTGCGCAGCGATGAGGCCGCAAAGGCGGTCAGCGCGCAAGCCCTGCTGTTCGAGGAATTCCTGGTGCTTGAAGCCGAGGCCGGCCGGCTGCAATTGCCGCTTGGTGCGATCGCGGGCAAAGCGCTGGTGCACGGCCACTGTCACCAGAAATCCTTCGGCGCGTTCAAACAGGTGGCGCAAGCGCTGCGGCTGGTTCCCGACCTGGATGTCGAGATCATCGAATCCAGCTGCTGCGGCATGGCCGGCGGCTTCGGCTACGGCACCGAGACCTATCAGGCGTCGATGGCGATGGCCGAATTATCGCTGCTGCCGGCGGTGCGCAAGGCCGACGCGGCCACTCTCGTGGTTGCCGATGGCACGTCATGCCGTCACCAGATCGCTGACGGCACCGGGCGTAGCGCGCTGCATGCGGCGCGCGTGCTGGCGCTCAGCCTCGATTGTGTTAACTCGAACCCAGCTCACACCCCTGCCGAAGGACATCACCATGGCTGAACTGACCCTCGACATCGCCCGCAAGATCCTTGATGCCGCGCTTGCCAAGGCGGTCGAGAAGAAACTCAAGCCGCTCGTCATCACGGTGCTCGACGCCCGTGGCTGCGTCAAGATCACCGCCGCGCAGGATGGCACCAGCCTGATGCGCAGCGAGATCGCGCATGGCAAGGCCTATGGCGCGCTCGCCATGGGCATGGGATCGCGGGCGCTGTTCCAGCGCGCGCAGGAGCAGGCCTTTTTCATCGACGCGGTGAATGCGCTGGCGCAAGGACGGCTGGTGCCGGTTCCGGGCGGCGTCTTGATCCAGGACGCCGGCACGCTGCTCGGCGCGGTCGGCGTCAGCGGCGACACATCGGACAATGACGAGATCTGCGCGGTCGCCGGCATCGAGGCCGCCGGTCTCAAGGCCAACGCGGGATGATGAGACACCGTTTTGAAGGATCAGGAGCGACAGATGAGTGATGGCATGAGTGACGACGAATTGGTGGGCGCGCCGGCCAAGGAACTGACGCCGCTGCAGATCTTTTTCTTCAAAGTCGGCATTGTGACGGCCGCGGTCGTGGTCGTCCTCTATGCCTCCGGCTATTTTCTCGAGGCCTTCATCGCCCGCCAGGCCGACCAGCTCGCCTTCTTGAAAGGAGGTCCGGCGTTCTGGAGCGCGATGGAATACAAGCTCTACAAGCTGGCGGACGCGCCCGACATGCCGCCGGAACAGAAGAAGAAGATCATCGACGCGTTGCACCGGCTGTCGGTCAAGTACAAGCCTTTCGTCGACGCGCTCGCCGGCGACAATCCGGCAGACGCAAAGCCGCGATAGCGGGCTATCGCGGCTAGAGCGAGATGGCTTTTGATTGAATTGGGATGCGCCGCTTGCTCCACCTCGCCCCGCTTGCGGGGAGAGGTCGAAATTCGCGATCGCGAATTTCGGGTGAGGGGGACTCTCCGCGATCTGAATTCGCGGTGAAGGCCCCTCACCCCAACCCTCTCCCCGCAAGAGCGGGGCGAGGGAGCACACTTCCTTGGCCGCGACAACTCAACCCGATCCTATCAGGCTCCAGAACACTCGCTCTTCGCCGCGCCCTACCCCGCGGCTGCGTTGATCTCCTGCGGCGAGACATCGGGAGCTGGCCGGGCGCCGATTTCCTCCGACAGCCCGGCGAAGCGGCGCAGGGCTCCGGCCATCTTCGCCCGCCCGCTGACGCCGGTGATCACCACGTCGACCATCGGGAAGGACGAGTGGAAGTGGCCGTGGGCCTGAAGCTGCTCGACCGGCACGCCGGCCGCAGCGAGTGCTTCGGCGTAGGCGATGCCCTCGTCACGCAAGGGATCAAATTCGCAGGTCACCACGAACGCCGGCGGCAGGCCCGCCAGCTTGCCGCGCAACGGCGAGACGCGCGGATCGGTGCGGTCGGCCGGCGAGCAGTAGAGATCCCAGAACCAGTACATCAGCGACCGCGTCAGGAAATAGCCCGCCGCGTTGTCGTTATAGGACGGGCGGTCGAACCTGCAGTCTGTGACCGGGCAGAGCAGGAGCTGTCCTGATATCTGCGGGCCACCGCGGTCGCGCGCCAGCTGGCAGGTGACGGCAGCGATGTTGGCGCCGGCGCTCCAGCCCGCGACCAGCACCGGTCCCGGCCGACCACCGAGCTCGCCTGCATGCTCCGCGATCCAGCGCGCCGCAGCAAAGCCGTCCTCTGCCGCGGTCGGGAAGCGGTGTTCGGGCGCATGACGGTAGCCGACACTGACGAAGATCATGTCCGTCCGCCGGCACAAGTCACGGCATAACGGATCGTCGGACTGCTCGTCACCGAGAACCCAGCCGCCGCCATGGAAATAGACCACGACCGGATGCGGCCCCGGCGTCGCCGGCCGATAGAGCCGGTAGGCCAGCGGACCGTCGGTGCCGGGGAGCGTGCCGTCGACGACCTCGCCGACCGGCCGCCCCGCGGGACGGCTCTTGTTGAACTCGGCGACGAAATCGCGGGCGCCCTGCGCGCCGAACGACTCGATCGGCGGCAAATTCATCTGCGCCAGCATGCCCAGCACCAGCCGCACGTCCGGCTGCAGGCGCACGATCTCGCCGTCGTTGCATTGCTCTGTCACGTTCGGGCCGGTGAGCCGGAAGCCCAGCATGCCGTGACCGACGACCTCGTCGCAGATGCTGCGGTAGGGGCCGACGCCGCCGGTATAGGGCATCAAGGCGTGCGCCTTGCCGGGCACGTTGGCGCCCGTGTACCAGGTGTTGGCGAGCCGATGCAGCGTGAGCATCGCGCAGTCGGCCATATGCCGTGCCCAGCCCGCCTGCGCCGTCTCGGTCGCCTCGATCGTGGTGAAGCCTTTCTCGCGCATCGCCATCAGGCGATCGACCACCCAGTCGGCATGCTGCTCGATCGACGGGACCATGTTCGACAGCACCGACGGGCTGCCCGGGCCCGTGATCATGAACAAATTGGGGAAGCCCGACGCGGTGAGCCCGAGATAGGTCTGCGGGCCGCCTGCCCAGACATCGGACAGCGATTTTCCGCCGCGGCCCGCGATCGGATGAATGGCCATGATGGCGCCGGTCATGGCGTCGAAGCCGGTTGCGAACACGAGCACGTCGACGTCGAACGTGCGCTTGTCGGTGGTGATGCCGGAGGCCGTGATCGCCTTGATCGGCTCCTGTCGCAGGTTCACCAAGGTGACGTTCTGCCGATTGTAGGTCGCATAGTAGTTGGTATCGAGACAGGGACGCTTGGCCCCGAACGGATGGTCGTGGGGGCTCAGCGCCGCCGCGGTCTCGGGATCCTTGACGATGCCGCGGATCTTCTCGCGGATCAGGTCGGCAACAATGGCGTTGCCCTCGACGTCGGCGCCCTGGTCGGCCCACAACTGGCTCAGGATGTAGACGAGATCGCCGGCAGCCCACGCCGTCTCGAACCGCTCGCGGCGCTCGGCATCGCTCAATTGCCAGCTCACCACCGTTTGTTGCGGCCACGGCACGCCGGCCAGCGACCAGCGGGCCTGCTCGCGGTAAGCGGCGCGGTCGGCTTCCAGCAACGCCACGCGATCGGCAGGTGCCGGACCATTATGGGCTGGCAGCGCAAAGTTGGGGGTGCGCTGGAAAACGGTCAGATGCGCCGCCTGCTCGGCGATCACGGGAATCGACTGGATCCCTGATGATCCGGTGCCGATGACCGCGACGCGCTTGCCGGCAAGCTTGACCTCCTGATGCGGCCAGCGGCCGGTGAAATAGATCTCGCCCTTGAAGTCCTTGACGCCGTCGATCTCCGGCGGCTTCGGCGCAGAAAGACAACCGGTCGCCATGATGTAATAGCGGCAGGATACTGGCGCGCCATTGTCGGTCGTGAGCAGCCAGCGTTCCGACGCCTCGTCCCATGTCGCAGCGGTGACCTTGGTGCCGAAGCGGATGTCGCGCCGCAGCTCATAGCGGTCGGCGACGAAGCCGAGGTAGCGCAGGATTTCCGGCTGGGTGGCGTATTTCTCCGACCATTTCCACGCGCTCTCGAGATCGGGATCGAAGGTGTAGCTGTAGTCGATGGTCTGAATGTCGCAGCGTGCGCCGGGATACCGGTTCCAGTACCAGGTGCCGCCGACGTCGGCGGCCTCGTCCAGCGCCACCGTCGTGAACCCGGCCTTGCGCAGGCGATGCAGAAGATAAAGGCCGGCAAATCCGGCGCCTACGACCGCAACATCAACCTGTTGTGCGCCGCCGCTCGTCGTTTCCGAAGCACGCGCTGCAACCATCGCGTCTGGCATGCCACTTCTCCCGTGCAATTTTCATTTTGTTGCAGGCTATCGCCGCGAGACCGATATGTCATCAGATTAAGTTCGATCTTAGGTGGTCGCGCGTTGTCGCGGTGCAGCACGGGAACGTTGAGCATCGTGTAGACGAGAGCCCCAGGGAAACGAATTCAAACGCGAACTTTCGTTCGCGCCGTTCCAATTCTCATTGCCGTCATTCCGGGATGCGCCTCTTGGCGCGGGCCCGGAATCCATACTCCCGATGGTGGTTGTGGATTCTCTGATGTGCAATTGCACATCAAAGCTCGACGCTGGCGCGTCGCCCCGGAATGGCAAGGTGCAAGAAATCACTTCCCCGGCCAGGACGGCTTGCGCCTTTCGGCGGACGACTTGAGGCCCTCCGGCTTGCGAATGCGATCCACGCGCAGACGTGGACAGGCCGACGACTGCATGATATCGGTCCCCATCCGCCTAGGATCTTCCAATGTTGATCATGGTCAGTTTCGACTTTTGAGCCGATGACGCGCCGCCGGTCCATCGCAGGATGGACCCGACGAGTTTATTCACGCCCAGGAGCGATCAAGGTGGATCTACCTTCTCTTCCGGTTCTCTATTCGACGCCGCTCGCAGGGGCGGTGGCGGATTTTGTTTCGACTCACTACGACCTGCCCGCGTCGATTGAGTGCAGGCTGTTGCGCCGCGGCTGGAACGATACCTTCGAGGTTCGGACCAAGGGCGGAGAGCGTTTTGTTATTCGTATCTCAAAGCGACGCGCGCGCGGTGATGCCGATGTTGCTTCGGAAACCGCGTTTCTCGCGTATCTGGACAGCGAGGCCATTCCGGTCGCTGCCGCAATTCCGCTGCGTGACGGCTCGCTTTTTACATCTGCTTTTTTCCCGGAAGGTCAGCGTCCCGCCGTCTTGTTCCGATACGCAGAAGGACGCCCGTCACAAGCAGGAAGTTCGGCTGGCGATGCAAGAGCAAACGGGGTGACCTTGGCGCGGATTCACGATGTCGCTGGCGGCTTCGCGGCAGGCGACAAGGCCCGCTACCGGCTCGACCGCGACCATCTGTTGCAAAGGCCTTTATCCGCCATATTGGCGCTTGAGGACCTCAGCGATTCCGTACGCACCGGGCTGGTTGATTTGGTGGCGCGATTGTCCAGTGCGTTGGCAGCACGGGATGGACTTTCCTGGACGCGCTGCCACGGCGATTGTCACGGGTACAATGCGAATATTGCGCTGCAGGGCCCCCGAGCCGGACAAGCGGTGTTCTTCGATTTCGACGAAAGCGGTCCGGGATATCTGGCTTACGATCTCGCGGTATTTCTCTGGTGTTGTGTTTCGTTCGGACGGAAGCAACACCCATTTTGGCACGCCTTCATTGACGGCTATCGTACGATACGCGAAGTGTCGCATGCGGATTTTGAAGCCGCAGGTCTTTTCGTTCCCGTCCGCCATCTGTGGTTCACCGGGGAGTACGCCAGTCGTATCCAGGAATGGGGTAGCCAAGCCGTGCCCGCCGATTGGATCGCCGCACAGTTGGACTTCATGCTGTCGTGGGAAAAGGAGAAACTGGTACCAGGGTTGCTCTGACCCACCGGCTGGATACCCGTATACGCGGAGCCTGTCACTTCCCAGGCCAGGACGGCTTGCGCTTTTCGGCGAACGCCTTGAGGCCCTCCTTGGCGTCCTCGGTCATCGCCAGCAGCGCGATCTGGCTCTCGGTATAGGCGATTGCTTCGTCGAACGACATCGAAGCGATCGCACGCATGGCATATTTGCCGCGTCGGATCGCGGTCGGCGACTTGTCGACGATGCGCCCGATCAGCCATTCGACCTTGGCGTCGAGTTCGGCCGCCGGCACGACATGGTTGAGCAATCCGGCGGCCTGCGCGGTCCTGGCGTCGAACGGCTCGCCGGTGAGCGCCCATTCGTTGACCAGCCGCGGCGGCGCGATTCCCCGCAACAGGCTCATCACCTGCATCGGAAACACACCGACCTTGACCTCGGGCAATCCGAAGATCACGTGGTCGGTAGCCACCGCCATGTCGGTCATGCACAGAAGCCCCATGCCGCCGGCCATGCAGGCGCCCGCGACCCGCGCGATCGCCGGCTTGGTGGCGTTCTGCGACAGCCGCAGCAGGTCGGCATAATCGACATTCGGCCTGGAGAAATCGAACGCGAAGGCAGCGCCGCTGTTCTGCAGGTCGGCTCCGGCGCAGAACGCCTTGTCACCTGCGCCGGTCAGCACGATCACCCGCACATCCCTGTCGTCATGGGCCTCGCGATAGCCCCGGACGATGCCGGCGATGACATCGCCGTTGAGTGCGTTGCGCTTGTCCGGCCGGTTGATGGTGATCCAGAACGCCTGGCCGCGCTTGTCGAGGATCACGCTGGTGTCGGTCATGGGCTTGCCTGCTCGTTGCTCCCGAGGGGAGACATTTGCCGCAGGAGCACAGGCGACCGCAAGAGGCATCCACGGCGGCCGGGCTTCTATCTAATCGCACGCTTCAGCCAATCTGAAGGGTTCGAAATTCTGTTGGGCATCCAGGGCCTCGCGGAGCCGCCAGTGCCCCGGAAACGTCCGCTTTCGGGGCGCAGCGCACGTGGCTTGACCTGCTGGGGCTCGCCCCGGTTGCGATTGACCCACTTCGGAAGTCGGCGACGGGATCCGGTAGCGGGTCTGGTCGTCTCGTCGTTGAAATAGTTGGTGGCGTTACTGAAGTACTGCTGCATGTCCGCTATGGGGGTATCAGCGGACCTAAGGTCGGCCCCCTATCAAGCAGATGTTTGAGCCGATAGGATGCAGTCTCCTGAGCAGGGCTACGCCATCGAGGCCGTGAAAATCCCGCTGTCGGATCGGTGGCAGGCTTCGCCGGCGACATCGGCGCAGTGCTGAAAAGGCAAGCTATTTTGACTAACCTTCAATGCGGGCCATCAAGACGGGCTAGGACAGGGCCCACGAGAGGAGATCGATGAGCACAGTAAAAAGCGCTCTGGCCCAGAAGAGTGGCGCCGTGATCCATGTTCGTTCCGGCGACATGGTCGTCGAAGCCCTGCGCCAGATGCGCGAAAACCGGGTCCGGTCGGTGCTGGTAATCGATGACGACGTGCTGGTCGGTATCGTGACCCAGGGTGACTGCGCCATCAAAGTGCTGCTGCCCGGGCTCGATGCGAAGCAGACGCCGGTGGGCCAAGTGATGACGGGCAACCCGGTGACGGTCAAGCCGGACGATCTGCTGAAAGGCTGTATGGCAATGATGGCTGCGCGCGGTTTTCGCCATCTGCCGGTGCTGGACGCGGGCAAGGTCGTGGGCGTGATCTCGATCGGAGACGTCGTCAAGGACATCATCCGGGATTTGGAGCACAACGTAGGCGACCTGATGGGCTACATCATGAGCGACGGCCCCGGGGGCTGACAGACGAACCGCGGTGCCGTCGCCCCGTCCTTGATCCTGCGGCGGCCCTAGTCGGCCCGCACGTCTTGCTGGCGAACGCCGTGACTGCGGGATGGATGTCCGCCGCGAGGGCGTCGAGCGGCTTCTTGCGACTGTGGTAATCGAGATTGAGCGTCGCAAAGCCTGCGTCCTGCAACGCGTTCTCGAGCTTGCGAAGGGATCGGGAGCGACCGTGTCCGAGAGCTGCCTATTCAATCGCGAGAGTAACCCTCGGCGCATCCTGATCGCCGGCAATCGGCGGCCAGCTCCCATCATTGGTCCTGCGCAGCAGACTATCCAGTCCGCGACCAACCAAGACCTGCAGGCCCTGGTCCAACGCAAGCACCGCGGGCCCGCCGAGGTGGGCGTACCTGGCGGGAACGAATTGGTTGCAAGCACGGTCCATTGGCTTCGAACTGATCGTCTGCACAGGAACTGAAGGGTCCAAGCCGCGAACTTCGGACCACGGCTCTCTCGACGTTATATCGCCCAGCACGACGTTCGTGATCTGCGTCTGCGCCGATGGAAATATGTGCCAATCCGTGCGCCCACCCCACATCTCGAGATAGAGCGCAACCTTGCCGGGACGTTTTACGGTCACATCGATACGCCGCCGCGATGTATCCGTAGCGGCCGGTCGCCAGGAAGGCCCCTCCGATACGGCGATGCCCGCGAAATAAGCATCGCTTCCGACCATAAGGCCTCTGCACTTGTCCTTGTCGGCCTGGCTTGCCTGCCGTTCGAGTGAGTGGGCCATCATGGCAAGCGAGCTCTCCGAGCTCGAAAGCACCACACTGCCCAGGGGAGCATCGCATCTTGGATCTGCAGATTTGCGTGGATCTACTTGGATATCTCTCAGATCAGCGAAGTAGAGGCATGCCATGTAGCTATTGCGATTGATATCCGGCGCTTCGATGCCCTCGGCAACCAGCAGCGAAACACGATCCAAGCCGGCAGGTAGCGTCATAGGCCCGGTTGCGAGATAGTTGACCTTGTAGGAAAACAGGAAATCGGGATCGAGCTTGCTCCTGTAAGGCCGACTGATGCGGTCATTCCATGTGTCGTAGGCCGCTTTGAATCGAGGATCCTCGGGGCTCACAAGAGTGCCCGCGGCCAACAATTGTTGAATTCCAAGAGTCGCCGGCAGGATTGCGTAATCAAGAACGACTTCTTGAGAAACGACGCTCTTCGCATCGATCTTGATCAACCTGCGTTCGTGACTTTGGCTTGTTTCGACGTAGCCAGTGCCGGCATATGGTTCGTACCGGCCGAGTGCCGGTCCGGTCATCGATGTCAAACCGTCAACCGTCTGCCAGTGGTCGCGCGCTTCCGCCTCGACCCAGCCATCCTGGGGTATCCTGACGACGCCTGCTCTGAGGTGTTCAACGAATTGATCGACGCGATAGCGCTCGACTGGTTCGCCACCAGGCATTTGCATTCTGTCGGCTTTGGGAATGTTGAAGTACGCGGAAGCCTCACAAGCGGCATAGCCTGAAAGACAGCTGTTCCACGGCACAGCCTTCAATTTGTCCATATCAGGCTTGGTAAAGACGACGCGTTCCTGCGGAACACCGACAATTCCGTTTCGTGCAGCGCCATTATATTGGGAACCCAGCACAACAACACGCGAAATGGCATCGATCTGTCCTGTGAACCGCCAGATGATCGGCTTTCCACTCGACAGGACGATGTAGTGCGGCTTGTCTGCAACCCCTATCTCGATGTCGACGACTTCGGTGACGATTGCGTCGCTACCAAGTGTAACCGATGAAAGGCCGGTGCCGCTGTTGGCATAGATAACCGTCGTTCGCTCATCACCGCGAGGGGCGCCGATCTCGCATGCCGGAAAGAGCCTGGTATGCGGCCCCAGGCAAGCATCTGCATGCTCAATGCGTACCGCAAACATTAGAATGAATGCCAGAATGAGTGACTTGGCCATTCGTGTTGCATCTCCTGCCGCATGGTTGCCCTCGATCATGATCGGCGACCGGGACGAGCCGGGGTCAAGCCATGTGCGCCACGCTCAAACAGCGGAGGTTTCCAGGGCAAAAGCTGCTCCCGCGAATTCTGGACCTTCAACAGGGCTTCGAACGCTTCACATTAGCTGAAGCACGCGACTAGGCAGCATCCTGCCTATTGTCAGGCCGCCTGAAGCGGCCGTCCTGCAAAAATGCGATGGTCTGCTCGATCGCGACGGGATGGCGGACTAGTCCGGTATGGGAGGCCTTCACCGTGGTGTGGTCGGTCATGTTGGCGAGCTTCGAGCTCTGCACGGACACGCAGCCGTCATTGGGTCGCGGCAGGATAAAGTGCGACGAGATGGGATTGATGGTGCCGATGCCCGCGATGATGCCGACGGCGTAATCCGGCGGTGGAAGCGAGGTCAGGAGGCCATCCTGTTCGGTCAGGAGCTGTTGGCCGGCCGGGCCGTAAAAAGCGCGATAAATTGCGAGGTCCTTCAGGAGGTCGGCGATCTCGCTGCCGCCGTTGGGCGTGCCGAGCATGACAACGCGGCCGAGCTTGGCCGGTCGATGTGTCGCGACATAAACCCGCGTCAACAAACCGCCCATCGAATGGGCGACGAAGTGGATCGGCCCGCAGGTCTTGTCCGTAAACACCGTGACTGCGGGATGAATGTCCGCCGCGAGGGCATCGAGCGGCTTTCTGCGACTGTGGTAATCGAGACTGAGGGTCGCAAAGCCCGCGTCCTGCAACGCGTTCTCGATCTTGCGAAGGGATCGGGAGTGACGCCCGATCCCATGCAGCAGGATCACCCCAGGCGCCCCCTCTTCTATCGCGCGCGAAGGCAGCCGCCGTCCCATCCTCATGCGACGTCCCGTTCCCTGGCTTCCGCGGCCTGGCGCGCCAGCGTGGTCGCGGCGACATAGTCGGTCTTGCCCGAGCCGAGCAACGGCACCTGGTCGACCACCTGGATGGCGGCGGGAATGGCCAGTTCGGAAGCGCCTGTCGCCTTGGCCTGGCGCTGAATGGCGCCGCGGTCCGCCTCCTTCTGGGTCGTCAGCAGGATGATGCGCTCGCCCTTGCGCTGGTCCGGAATCGACACCGCGGCCGAGATCGCCTGCGGCCAAACTGCTGCCGCCATGGCTTCGACTGCCGACAGCGAGACCATTTCACCGGCGATCTTGGCAAAGCGCTTGGCACGTCCCTTGATCGCAATGAAGCCCTGCGGGTCGATGGTGACGATGTCGCCGGTGTCGTGCCAGCCGTCGACCAGTGGCTCCAGCACGCCCGGATTCTCCGCGCGCAGGTAGCCCAGCATGACGTTCGGACCGCGCACCGAGAGGCGCCCGCCCTCGTCGATGCCGGGAACCGGCGTCAGCGAATATTCCATCAGCGGCGACAGCCGCCCGACGGTGCCGGCGCGATTGGCCATCAGCGTGTTCATCGCCAGCACCGGCGCCGTCTCGGTGACACCATAGCCTTCGAGAATGCGCACGCCATAGCGCTCCATGTAGACTTGGCGGGTCCGCTCCTTCACCGCTTCCGCGCCGGCCAGCACCAGCCTTAAGGTGCGGAAATCATAGGCATGCGCCGATCGCGCATAGCCCGCGAGGAACGTGTCGGTACCGAACAGGATGGTGGCGCCGGTCTGGTAGATCAGTTCGGGCACGATCCGGTAGTGCAGCGGCGAGGGATACATGAAGATCGGAATGCCCGCGAGCATCGGCATCATCATGCCGCCGGTCAGGCCAAACGAATGAAACACGGGCAGAACGTTGAACACCTTGTCATTGGCATTGGCATCGACCCGCGCCAGCGCCTGGGCCGCGTTGGCGAGGATGTTGCGATGGGACAGCACGACGCCCTTGGGCGTGCCTTCCGACCCCGACGTGAACAGCACCACGGCGGGATCGTTGGCCTGGCGCGCGACGCGGGGCGTCACACCGGCAACAAGACCGCGGATCTTGTCGGCGAAGCCGATCGAAGCACGAACGTCCTCGAGATAGACGATATCGGCCTCTGCCGCGATCGCCGCCACGAGCTTGTCGAGCTTGCCTTTTTCGACGAACGCCTTCGAGGTCAGCACGGTCTTGACCTGAGCGGCCTTCATTGCCGAGAGCACGTTGACCGGCCCAGCCGAGAAATTCAGCATCGCCGGCACCCGGCCGATGGTCTGCAGCGCCATGAAGACGACGGCGACGCCGGCAGAATTCGGCAACAGCACGCCGACGTTCTCCCCGATCACCGTGCCGGTCTCGAGCTTGCGGCTCAAGACCTGCGCGCCGAGAATGAGCTTGCGATAGGTCAGCTTGGTGCCGAGCGCATCCTCGATCACGGGCTTGCCGGTGTCGCGGTCGCGATAGGCGTTGGCCAGGCCCTGGAACAGGGTCTGGTCCAGCATCGCATTCTTGACCATGGCGTCGATCATGACGTCCTGCAGCGCAGCGCCGGCGGCGTTGCGGCGGATCTTGCCCTTGAGGCCATCCTCGATCGGCAGTTTCACCGGCGGCAGGATCGAGATCGTCACCTTGGGGAACAGAGCGCGCTTGATCTCGCCGTTCTTCAGGTAGCTGAGATAGGAACGCTGCGCGCCCTCGATGCGGACGGGAACCACGACCGCGTCGGCCTTGTCGGCGATCATCGCGGTGCCGTCATAGACCTTCATGAGCGAACCGGAGACGGTGATGCGTCCTTCGGGGAAGATCACGACCGGCTCCCCCGCTGCCACGAGCTTGATCAGGTCGCGCGCGGCAAGCGGCTTGGTCGGATCGATGGTGTAATGCCGGATCATCTTGAGGAAGGGCTTTGCCCACCAGGCCTTGGCGATCCCGGTGTCGACGGCGAAGCTCGCATCAATCGGCAGGATCGCGTGCAGCAGCGGACCGTCGATCAGGCTGACATGGTTGGGCGCAATCAGCATGCGGGTGCCGGCCGGCGGCAGGTTTTCCAGGCCCCGGACCTCGGTGCGGAACAGCGCGCGGAACAGCATTGCGCCGAAGTCGCGCACGCCTTCCCTGCCCCACTTGTTCAGCACGAACCAGACCGAGCCGAAGCTTGCAACCGCAAGACCGAAGAAGATCCAGGCGATCGGGAGACCTGCCGCCTGCAGCAAGGCGACGAACAGCGTGCCGACCACCATGAAGGCGGACTGCAGCACGTTGCCGGCCGCGATCACGCGGGCGCGCTCGGATGGCGCCGACCAGGCCTGCACAGCGGCAAAGGACGGCACCACGAACAGGCCGCCGCCGAACGCAAATGCCGCGAAGTCGATCAGCATCCGCACGCCCGACCACGAGGTTGCGAAGGCTGCCGGCGAAATGTCGCTTCCGGTCGTCGTGCTGCCAATGGCGAGCGCGAGATCGAGACCGGCAACGCCCATGACGATCGCCCCGATCGGCACCAGCGCCAGATTGGGCCTGACGTGACTGAGCTGGGCTGCAAACAGCGAGCCCGCGGCGACGCCGATGGCGAAGATCGCCAGACACACCGTCACGACGCCTGCGGTGCCGCCAATGACATCCTTGATCAACGCAGGCAACAGCGACAGCACGACCGCGCCGGCCAGCCAGAACCACGACACGATCACCATGCCGTCCCACAGCCGCGGTTCGGCGTAGAGCGTCTTCAGCAGGTGCGAGGTCGAGGTCCAGGGGTTGGCGGTGACAGCCAGATCGGGAGCCGACGGCTCCGTTCGCGGAATACGCGCGGCAAATCCCCAGGAGAACAGCGCCAGCGCGACCACCGCGAGCGACACCCAGCCCATGTGCGAGGAGCCGGCGACGAGCTGCACGCCGGCAACGGTGCCGATCAGGATCGCCATGAAGGTCGCGCCTTCCACCAGCGCGTTGCCGGTGGCGAGCTCAGCGACCGCGAGCTGGTCGGGGAGCATGGCGTATTTGACCGGTCCAAACAGCGCGGCGATGGCGCCGAACAGACCGAGCGCGACGAACAGCAGCGGAATCGAATGCAGGAAGAAGCCGCCGGCCGCGAATGCGGCGGCAAAGATCTCGGCGAATTTCAACCGCCGCGCGACGACCGATTTGACGTATTTGTCGGCGAGTTCGCCGCCAAGGCCGGACAGGATGAAGGAGGGAAAGATGAAGACCGCGAGCGCGACGGTCAGCAGCGCGTCGCCATGCCCGGCGGCGGCGCCGTAGAGCAACATGATGCCCAGCGCATTCTTGAGGACGTTATCGTTGAGCGCGGAGCAGAACTGGGCCCAGAACAGCGGAGCAAAGCGGCGTGCCGACATCAACTGCTTGATCATGATCGCGTTCCTGTTATTCGACGTAACGACGTTGAATGGAATTTCGGGATAAGGATCGGCCTTCGAGCGCTGGCGGATTGAAGCACGCGGGATGACCTGAATGAGGAGTTCTTCCGACGCTTTGGTTCAAACGCCTTCTCACTTGCAAAAGTTGTTTACGAGAAGCTTGCCGGAGCGCCGGTAAGCCGTTCTTGATGCGGACGATACCGTGGCATGGTGAGTCCTTTGTTGAGGATTCAACTTTGATTCAAATGCCGCAGTAGGTTTCGACCGCGCCATTTTGGAGCCGATCGCCTCACGTCAATTCGCTCAGCGCCCCCAGGCAGCCGAACGGACCACGGCGGCGGCGTGAGCTGTTTACCCTCCGCGATCCGTACGCGAGAACGCGCCGCGCACGCCCGGTCTCGGGGCGCCGTTCCGGGCGCCGCATGGCGAGAACGCCGGCCACATCGCAGGCCTTGGCGATGCGCTCGACCGGTGCCATGACCGTTTGAACCACGATTCGGACAAAACCTAGCAGAAGAGCCTTTGCATCGCCGGCAAAGGTGCTTGCGACTTCGACAACGAGGGTTTGCATCTTGATCTCCATTGGGCTAAGTGAACATTGTTCAATATGGATATCTAGAAAATGAACATTGTTCAAGAAGAATCTTTGCGCGAGCAGAAAAAAACGCGGCGACGCGTTCTCATGGTCGAGATCGCGCGTCGCTTGATTGCATCTAAGGGATTGATATCGTTAAAGGTTCGTGATGTCGCCGACGCCGCCGGATGCGCGATCGGAAGCGTCTATAATGAGTTTGGCGACTTCGACGGCCTGATCCTCACGGTGAACCGCGAGACCGTCGAGGCGCTGACCGCCCGGCTGGTCGCGGTCCCCGCCGATGATCCCGTCCGTCAGCTCCAGGGCCTGGCCGCGACCTATGTGGAGTTTGCCGCGACGCATGCGAACCTGCTGCGGTCGCTGTTCGAGCACCGGATGGAGGACGACCGGCCGTTTCCGGAGGATATCCTGCAGATGGTGATGCAGGCCTTCGAGCTGATGCACGCGCCCCTGGTTCGGCTGCTGCCCGAACGGGACCCCCGCGACATTGCGCTGCTGGCGCGGATGATGTTTTCCGCGGTGCACGGCATCATCTCGCTCGGCCTGGAGGAGCGGATGGTCGCGGTGCCGCCGGACGCCCTGCGCGAACAGCTCAGGCAGTTCGTCGACACCCATCTGGCGGGGCTCGGGATCCTGCCGGTTCAGAAGGTGATGCCGCCGAAATCCTGATGGCCCGGTCGGACACTTGGCCTCGCATTATCGGATCAAACAGCAGCTTCCCCAGCGGCCTTCTTCACCCAGACCTTGTTGTCGTGAAATGCGGCGCCGCCGATCGGGGCGATGGTATCCGCGCCGGTCAGGGTGTTGATGCCGCGGCCGCCGATATGGTCCTGGTTCGGATGGACCGATTCCGCGATCAGCACGCCGCGGCGCATGCCATCGAACAGGCGCGCGATCAGGGTGGTCTCGCCCCTGACATTGCCGAGCGTGACGGCATCGCCGTCGGCGATGCCGAGCGCAGCCGCATCGCGCGGATGAATCATGACCGAGGCCCTGCCCTCGCGGGCCTGCGACGACGGCGTTTCGTTGAACGAGGTATTGAGGAACGAGCGCGAGGGGCTGGTCGCCAGCCGGAACGGATGCGCGTCGTCGGTCTCCTCGATGACAGCCCAGTGATCCGGCAGCGACGGCATCTGGTCCGTCGGACCCATGCCACGCCCGAACGGCGGATGCGCCCAATCGGCCTTGAAGTGGAACTTCCTGTCGGCATGCGCAAAACCGTCGAGATAATGCGAGGTGCGGAAATCCGGCTGCAGGTCGCGCCACAGATCGGCTTCCAGCGTCGCGATGTCGCCATGACCGCTGCGCTTCAGCGTCGCATCGATCAGCTCCCGCGGCGTCATCTCGAAGGCCGGATGGACTGCGCCGAGACGGCGGCCGAGGCCCTGCAGCACCTCGTGATTGGAGCGGCATTCGCCGGGCGGATCGATCAGCTTGGCGCCGACCGAGATGTGCTGATGACCGCCGCCGTAATAGAGATCGTCATGTTCCATGAACATGGTGGCGGGCAGCACGATGTCGGCCATCTGCGCCGTCTCGGTCATGAACTGCTCGTGCACGGCCACGAAAAGATCGTCGCGCGCAAAGCCCCGGCGCACCAGCGTCTGCTCCGGCGCCACCGTCATCGGGTTGGTGTTCTGGATCAGCATGGCCTTGACCGGCCCCTTGCCATGCAGTGCTATCGCATCCCCGGTCAGGATGCGTCCGATCTGCGACTGGTCGAGGACGCGCGTGGAATGATCGATCGCGTCATGGCCCTCGATCAGCGCTTCGTCGAAATGCCACAGCGCGAAATTGTTGAAGAAGGCGCCGCCGCCTTCGTATTGCCAGGCGCCGGTGACGGCCGGAATGCACGACGCCGCGTGCATCTGCGCAGCACCATTGCGGCTGCGGCTGAAGCCATAGCCGAGACGGAAGAAGGTCCGCCTGGTCTCGCCCACCGCACGTGCAAATGCCTCGATTTCGCTGACCGGCACGCCGCAAATCGACGACGCCCATTCCGGCGTGCGGGTCGCAAGATGCGCCTCCAGCTCTCTCGGACAATCGGTATACTTGTCGAGATAGGCGCGGTCGGCAAAGCCGTCGCGGAACAGCACATGCATCACGCCGCAGGCAAAGGCGCCGTCGGTGCCGGGTCGCAGGATGATCTTGATGTCGGCCTGCTTCATGGTGTCGTTGTTGTAGATGTCGACCGCCGCAATCCGCGCGCCGCGCTCCTTGCGGGCGCGCATCGCATGCGTCATCACGTTGACCTGGGTGTTGACGGGGTTGGTGCCCCAGATCACGACCAGATCGGACACGCCCATTTCGCGGGGATCGACGCCGGCGATCTTGCCGGTGCCGATGGCAAAGCCGATCCGGGCGACATTGGCGCAGATCGTCGAATAGAACCGTGAATATTTCTTCACATGGGCGAGACGGTTGATGCCGTCGCGCATCACCAGACCCATGGTGCCGGCGTAATAATAGGGCCAGACCGACTCTGCGCCGAACGCGCGCTCGGCCTGATTGAAGCGATCGGCGATCTCGTCGAGCGCCTCGTCCCAGGAGATGCGCGCAAACTGCCCGGAGCCCTTCGGCCCCGTACGTCGCTGCGGATAGATCAGCCGCTCGGGGTGATGAATGCGCTCGGCATAGCGCGCGACCTTGGCGCAGACGACGCCGGCGGTGTAGGTCTGCAGCTTGGAACCACGCACCCGGCCGATGCTGCGGCCCTCGAGCACCTCGATATCGAGCGCACAGGCCGACGGGCAATCATGCGGGCAGGTGGAATGCCGGATCTCGAGCTTGGCGTGCTGGTTCATGCCGCGATGTTATTCCCTTACCCTCGGAGATCCGAGCGTATTCGACCGGAACCGCCGGCACAAGATTGACCAAAGCTTTGCCGTCATGCGCCCAGGTACGCCCCGGCATTGGCGTCGATGGCCTGATATCGATGATGGTACTGGAACCGAAACTGATCGCTCAGCAGCGCATCCAGATCGGCTTTTCGGCCATGCCGGCGCCAAGTGCGCGCTCGCCCAAACCAAAATCTCGAAAACAACCCCATGCAAAGTAGCCTGGCGGTCGCCGGCAGGCGCGTTTCAGCGAAAACATTTTGACACGTCGGGCAAATCACCTGCACAATTGCATGATCGCGGAATTTGCAGACCGGCGCCGACCTTGCCCGAAACCGTAGGGTGGGTTGAGCTCTTCGCGAAACCCACCAATTCCACGCACCGTGATGGGTTTCGCGACCAGTTCGGACATGCGTCCGATCTGGTCACTTGACCCATCCTACAGGTCTGAAGCCTCTGTGAATGAGGCGGCGGACAAAATCAGCAATCCCCGAGTGGCGCCCCCACCCCAGCCCTCCCCCGCCTTGCGAAGCGAAGCTTCGCTGGGCGGGAGAGGGAGCGAGAGGGCAACGCTCGTGGCTGGAAAAGATTGGTTTCATGGAATCGATCGTCTAGTTGGTGGAGACGGTGCTGGAGTTCGTGTACGGAACCCGCACCCGTCTAAAATCCGGAGCGAACTCATTCCCCAACTCATATTCGGCCTGATCTATCTGCTGATCCTGACCCGCTTCATCTGGCCGCTGCAGCTGCCGCTCGCGATCAAGATCGTGGCGGCGGCGCTCGCGTTGGTCGCATTGCAGTTTCACCGCTGGAACAGGCTCTCGTCGGGCTCGGTATTCTCTCCGGAGTTTCCACGCCCGGTGGTCGTCCTCTTCAACTGGGCGTTCGGCACGATCGTCCTGCTGGCGCTGCTGCAACTGGCGCTCGATGCCGGACTTCTGTTCGCAATTCCGATCCACGGCGGCATCGTGAGCGCTCCCGACGGCGTCCGCTACGGATTGGCCGCGCTGGCCGCCGTCGCGGCCGCGATCGGCGTCCATCAGGCGATGCGGATTCCGCCGCTCAAGGATATCGAAGTCGGCATCCGCGGACTTCCGCGCCAGTTCGACGGCTACACCATTTTGCAACTGACCGATCTCCACATCAGCCGGCTGTTTCCCGGGTCATGGGCACGCGCCGTCGTCGCGCGATCGAACAAGCTCGGCGTCGACCTGATCGCGATCACCGGTGATCTGATCGACGGCACGCTCGATGCGCGGCGGGCCGACATCGAGCCGCTGCGCGACCTGACAGCGACCGACGGCGTCTACGTGATCTCAGGCAATCACGAATACATCTTCGGCTACAGCACGTGGATGGCGCACTTCGCCGAATTGGGACTGCTCTCGCTCGAGAACAGGCACATCGTTCTCGATCGGGGCGGCGGCAAACTGGTCGTCGCCGGCATTACCGACCGGGCGTCGCGCCGTACCGGACATTCCGTCCGCGACCTTGCCGCCGTCCTCGAAGGCGCCCCCGAAGGCGTCACGGTCATCCTGCTCGATCACCAGCCGAGCGACGCACGGCACGCCGCGAAGCTCGGCGTAGCTCTGCAACTGTCCGGACACACGCACGGCGGATTGATCCTTGGGCTCGACCGGCTGGCCGCACGCGCCAACGCCGGCTACGTGTCGGGCCGTTACGACGTCGACGGGATGACGCTCTACGTGAACAATGGCACCGCGCTGTGGCCCGGCTTCGCGCTGCGGCTCGGTCGTCCCTCCGAATTGACGCGGATCACGCTGCGGCAAGCGGGTGGCACCGAGAACGCTTAGGCGGCCCGGCGGCCCGCTTTCTTTGCGGCCTTCCGCTTCGCGGCCGCCTTGGGCGGCGCCGAAGTGAGCTTCACGCCGAGCGCGCGGAGCACCGTCAGGATGGTGGCGAACTCCGGATTCCCGTCCTCGCCAAGCGCCCGGTAAAGCTGTTCGCGACGGATGCCGGTCGTCTTTGCGATTTCCGACATGCCGCGCGCTCTCGCAATCGTATTGATCGCGGCGCGGATCTCATCAGCGGTGCCATCCTCAAGCGTCGCCGCCAGAAACTCGGCTTGGGCCTCCGGCTCTGCGAGATATTCCGCCGCATTGAAGCGTGTTGTTGCCATTTGCTAACCTTCTCTCTTGGCCAATTCGTGCGCGCGCCTGATATCGGAACGCTGCGTGCTCTTGTCGCCGCCACAAAGCAGAATGATCAGAACGTTGCCGCGCTGGCGATAACAGACCCGATAGCCGGGGCCATGATCGATCCGCATTTCGGAGACGCCCTCACCGACCGGCTTGCTATCGCCGAGGTTGCCATTCGCGGCGCGCGCGATGCGAGCGGTGATACGCGCTTTCGCGCGTCGCATCTCTCAGGCCGAGAAGCCACTCTTTGAATTCGCTGGTTTGCCGGACTTCGACCACGGACAATGTGTACCTTAAAAGGTACATATACGCAAGGGGCTACAGCCTCGTGAGAGGAGGCCCGGACGCTCGCGGTAAGTATAACCGCCCTCGGATACCCCGGAGTATCGTGCCATTCTTGGAGCAACACGGCTTCCCGCACATCGCTGTCTAGACACCGTCAGTGACAGGTTGCCTCTTGCCAATTAGATAGATACAGACGCAGGGCGCTCCCGAAGGCGCGCCTGTCATCCTGCTCGATCACCAGCCGAGCGATGCACGACACGCCGCGAAGCTCGGCGTGGCTCTGCAACTGTCCGGACACACGCACGGCGGACTGATCCTGGGGCTCGACCGGCTGGCCGCACGCGCCAATGCCGGCTACGTCTCGGGTCGTTACGACGTCGACGGGATGACGCTCTACGTGAACAACGGCACCGCGCTGTGGCCCGGCTTGGCGCTGCGGCTCGGTCGCCCCTCCGAATTGACCGGGATCACGCTGCGGCAGGCGGGTGTCAGCTGATCTCGTCCGTCTTTGGCTTCAATCCCCGTTGCTGTCGCGAAATTTCTGACCGCGGGCCTCCGTCTGCTACGATAAGGGCAGTCCCAGGCCTACCCAATACCAGGTGCCGAATTTTCCATTCCATGTCTCGAAGGCCTTCCACGATTGCCACGCTTTGAGCAAGGTACGTAACAGCTGGTCTGAGCCCCGCGCTTCATCCAACAATGGGAAGAATCCGGGAGAAATTTGAGCCTAAGGGGCTCGGTGAAGCAACGGGTCGAGGCGCGGAGCCCCTGGCATAGCGCAACGCCTCGTCCCGTTGCGCTTCGAGGGCGGTAGACCACACATTCACAGCAGCCACCGCCAAAGCAACACCGTGGCCAAAGCCAGAAGCACGTATTTTATCTGGAACACGGATAAAAGCCAAAGCCACCAAGGTGGCCCTTCTGCCTTCCCATCATCGTCAATGATCTCACCGCTAGACAGATATGACACCCAATATTTTCGACAAAAGTCCGGTGCCAGAAAATCGCTGTGCGTTTTACCATTATGCCACCGGTCGCGAACGGCAGGACGACGGAAGCCGTAGGTCCCCGCCGAGCCGTAACCGAATGTAAGAATTGTTGCCATTACTGGCCAGAAATCCCGAGTACCGACCTCATTGATAAGAGGCTCATCGAAGCGCTTGCGATAGTTTTCAAATCGAAAGTCGTGCGAAACGACGCTGCCACAAAATATTATTTTGCGGAATTCGAGATCAGTGTTGTCGCGCAACATCATTGCGACAACGAACGTGCCGAAGCTATGGGCGATAATTGAACAGTCCGCGCCCCTGTGCATGGCGAGCGTATGTCTGACTTGGCTCGTTATTTCGCGAATAGCAGGGCCGGCAAATATTTGCCACGGCACTAGAAAACGAACGAGGTCTAGATAGCCATAGTTCGTCGGTTGAACCACGAAATCTGCTCTTTCCAGGGTCTTGCGAAGTTCGTTCTGCCAAAGAGCCTGAGTCCGGATTCCATGGACGAGGATCACGACATGCGATCTAGTTTTCTTAATCGGGTGTTCGCTTCGGTTCGGAAGCGGAGGCTTATCGCGTCGGACCCCGTCTAACAGTTCACCGACGGGGTAAGGGCGATCAGCGCCGTCGGGAAAATATTGATATTGCGTCCCCTCTTGTTGTTCAAGCTTCAGCAGATGTTCGTAACGCACATGGACGTCAGGTCGATCGGGCAGCGGTACGACGGCTACCGGCTCGGCCTCCGGATTGAGCGCGTGCACAACCTCAAGGTCGCTCAGGATCACGTTGAGGGCTGCTCGGCGGAGGCCCAAAGGACCAGTCACCTGGATGTCAACGCGCCGCTGGTCCACATCGGCGAGAACCAATGCCTCGCAGTTGCGTACGGCGAGCTCCACGCCAGTTCGCCAACGAGCTTTGTCTGGCGTCAGATGTTGATGCGATTCGACAATGAAGCGAGGGATCAGGCCTGGAGGCAGATAACTATAGACATACCGAAAGCGCATCGAGTCCTCCGGCCATTTGCCACGGAAGCGGCGACTCGCCGGCAAGCCTTCCGGAAGCAAATAACGCTCTTCGGCAGGGCCGGGCAGACGAAAAGAAAGGCCAATATCCCGGTCCTGCATCATGTCAAGGATGAACTCGTGCCGTTCCGGCGGGTAAGAACCAGGGTCGAGCCATTCCAAGAGGTGGCTGCGAAGAAACTCGCCCTCGCGTTCGACGGAACTTGCTCTGTCCATGATTCGATAGACTGCACTTGTCAGCCAATTAGGATCGAGAAGATTTATTTCACGACGAGCGGCGGGGGCGTCGCGTTCTAGACCATGAGCAACGATTGTGCCGAGCTGGTGCAGGAGGCGAAGGAGCGAGCGCTGCTCGCTTTCTTCGGTAATCGGTTCGGCGCTCCCTCCTGTATCCTTACAAAGCGAAATAAATTCGCCATGGGACAGGACCGAACGCTGGCTTGCCAAATCACTGACCCGGCTCTTAATCTGAAGCCAGCTAGCTGGAACCGGGTCTTGGGCATGCTTGAGGCGCGGGTTGCTACTTAAGGTATCAACAATCTTTTCTCGCAGGCTTTCAATGCTGTTTTTTGCCCAATCGGCCGGATCACATGACGTTCGTAAGAACGCAACGATGTTAGGATAGGTCAATTGGAGGCCACTTTCATCAAGCCGTAGGTCCTGCTTGCCACCATCCGATTTGTTGATTACGACGATGATCGGGCTATCTCCGCCGCGGTTTCGGATAGTCTTCAGCCAATCGTAGATCGAACGGTCGTCCTGGCGTCGATCCTCCATGACCAGGAGATACAGACTGCGCTCCGTAAGAAAGAAGCGATGCGTACCTCGCATCATCTCTTGGCCGCCAAAGTCCCATACGTTGAGCTGGACCCTGCAATTCTGCGGAGACCACCCCCGTACGTCGATCTTTTCGTTCTGAACGATACCGGGCGTCTTCGCTTGATTGGGATCACGCGGCTTATTGGATATCAGGTAGCGAAGAAGCGACGTTTTGCCGACCGCTTCATTGCCAACGACCAAGAGTTTCAGTTCGTTCAGAGGCCTTAGGGTCGCCTTCTGCTTAAAGCGGCGATAGGCGGCGAGAATGGACTGGGCGTCTTCAGTCTCCAACACCTCTTTCGGCAACAACGTAGCAAGATCACCGTTCTCTCTAAGGTCCAACCTTTCCAGCTGATTGTGCTTGTCCTCTGATGACCATGTATCAAGCAGCGCTTCGACGCCCTTGGCACCGATCAGGTTCCCGCTAAGATCGAGTGAGGTGAGGCGCGACAGCGAGGCTGCGATGGCCTTGGCGCCTTCGTTGCCGATGAGGTTGTAGTTCAGATCAAGAGAGGTGAGGCGAGGCAGAGAGGCTGCGACGGCTTTGGCCCCCTCGTCGCTGATCCGGTTACCATTCAGGTTGAGTGAGGTGAGGCCGGGCAGCAAGGCGGCGATGGCCTTGGCACCGTTATCGCGGATCCGGTTGCCATTCAGGTTGAGTGAGGTGAGGCCGGGCAGCGAACCGGCGATAGCCTTGGCGCCATCTTCGCCGATCTGGTTGTCCCACAGATAGAGCGAAGAGAGGCCTGGAAGCGAGGCCGCGATGGCCTTGGCGCCCTGGTCGCTGATCCGGTTGCCGCTCAGGGCGAGCAAGGAGAGGCCCGAGAGCGAGGCGGCGATGGCCTTGGCGCCCTCGTCGCCGATCCAGTTGCCGCTCAGGGCCAGTGACGAGAGGCCCGAGAGCGAGGCGGCGATTGCCTTGGCACCATCATCGCCAATCTGGTTGTTATTCAGAGCGAGCGAGGAGAGGCCCACGAGCGACGCGGCGATGGCTTCAGCGCCCTCGTCGCCGATCTGATTGCCGCTTAGGGCGAGCGAGGACAAGCCGGTGAGCGACGCGGCGATGGCCTTGGCGCCCCTATCGCCGATGCTGTTCCCCCTCAGATCGAGCGAGGTAAGATGTTGAAGTGCTTGGAGCTTTTCGACTAGCCTTTCGTCGGCTGCCGCCGTGAGCTGAAAAAGTGGCCCCGGCCTCGTCCACAGAGCCGGCCAGTCTGCGATCCGGTTAGGTATGCGCAAATATGGACCGAGGAGAATGAGCTGCTTCCAGGAGTCAGCGCGCGCCCTATTGATCAATCCATCGAGCTCACTTGCCGTGACGCTTATGATTTTATCGCTACTTGTCAATGGTCAATCCAGCCAGCTAATGGGATTTCAGCAACCATCAAGGGTTGTTCATCTAATTCTTATCGTATGCGAGCAAAAAAGGAATGACTTAAGAGCTTTAACGGCTACGATCACCGTAGCGATCGTTTTGCAGAAACTCGGAGGAGAGGTCTGGCGATGTGACGGTTATTGATATCGGATTTTTCTTGGGATCTACGTCATAAGAGTCCGCATCATCGAACGTCACACCGTTCCTAGCTGTGAAGACCAGTTCAATGGCGTCCAAAATTGTTGTCTTGCCAGAGTCTCCGCCTCCAATAAGGCAGTTGATACCCGGCGCAAAACTCTAGTTCTGGGTGGTCCAAAGTTCGGTCTCACTGCAAATCTCAATGAGACTCTAACTGCTGCTGGATGAAACTTCGGTGGCAGGTCACGATCTCCGCGTCGCTGTGGACGTAGGGGGGCTTGGCACGCTTCCATCCCGGCAGCATGCCGACGGGCGGTACCTCCGTTCTCGGATCGAAGTTGGCGACATGGCGCGCGAACCCGCGCACGTCGCTCAATCGCAGGCCTGGCTTGCCGACGTTCTCGCCCGGATCGCTGATCACAAGATCACCGACCTGGCTGCGCTATTGCCCTGGAATTGGAGTCGCCCGATTCGGGTCGACCACGCCGCCTGACCCGGCGCCGTCGACCTGCGTCAGAACAAGAGAATAGCTCGTGCTTCGACCGCCCGCCGAATCTTTCCGCAGGATGTTTCTCTCAATCAGTTCATCAATATCACGAGCAGCAGTGGCCTGTGATACCTTCGCGAGCTTGGCCCATTTGGAGGAGGTCAGCTTGCCCTCGAACCCGTCGAGGAGACGATTGATGACGAGACGCTGCCGGTCATTGAACGAGCGACCGGCATGCAATTGCCAGAACCGGGCCTTGGCCAGGACAGTGGCCAGAATCGCATCGGCGCCATCAAAGGCGCGGTCCAGGCAATCCAGAAACCACGCGAGCCAGGACGTAATGTCGAGTTCGCGCTTCTGCGTTTGCTCCAGAATCTCGTAATAGGCGCTGCGCTCCTTCCGGATCTGCGCGGACATGCTGTAAAAGCGCTGACCGCTGGTTTCCGAACGTGCCAGTGCCAGATCCGCAATCGCGCGGGCAATGCGGCCATTGCCGTCCTCAAACGGGTGAATGGTCACGAACCACAAATGGGCAATGGCGGCTTTCAGTACAGGATCCATGCTGCCGCCCCCTTCGAACCACTGCAGGAACGCGTGCATTTCATTTTCAAGCCGCGCAGCGGCGGGAGCCTCGTAATGGACGCGCTCACGTCCTATTGGGCCCGACACGATCTGCATCGGACCCGATTGTTCGGTGCGCCAGGCGCCCACCACGATCCTGCTCATGCCGCTGCGCCCCGTCGGGAATAACGCCGCATGCCATCCAAACAGGCGCTCTACAGTGAGGGCGTCGGTGTATTTCTCGGTGGCGTCGAGCATCATCTCCACCACGCCTTCGACATGTCGATCGGCAGGAGCAACCGCACCGATGTCCATGCCAAGGCGGCGCGCAATCGACGAACGAACCTGATCCCGGTCGAGGATTTCGCCCTCGATCTCGCTGGATTTGACGACTTCTTCGGTAAGGGTCTGCAAGGTGGCTTCGGCCCGAAGCCGGAAACGCAGCCGCTCCATCCGGCCGATCAGCCTGCCCTGCTTGTGACGAACCGCCGCGAGGCGGGCCGTCAACTGCTCGGTATTCCACCGGAAGTGGGGCCAGCCCTCAAGCTCATGGATATAAGTCATTATTCTCTGCACCCTTTGCAGAGAATGTGGGGTTTATTCTCGTCACGCGCAATGATATTCTCCTCATATTTTGACGAGAATGTCTACGGATATTCTCTTCATCCAACTATCATACTGAAATTGCATATGTTTTATCGACGAGCGTCCGCGTCATGCGCCCAGATACGCCCCGCCATTGGCATGAATGGCCTGCCCGGTAACGTAGCGCGCGGCGGGGCTGCACAGGAACCGCACCATGGCCGCGACGTCATCCGGCCTGCCGCGTTGGCCCGTGATCGTGCCGTGGGTCAAATGGTGCGCGGGTTCCGGCTTGTCCTTCGGCCGCGGCGTGCCGATCAGCCCGGGAACCACGCAATTGACGGTGATGCCGTCGCCGGCCAGATCATGCGCCAGCGCGCGGGTGAAGCCGACGATGCCCGCCTTCGCCGTCACCACATGGGCACGGTTGGCGGCTCCCGTGTGCGCGCTCAGGCCGCCGATATTGACGATTGTTCCTGCCCCGCTGTTTCGGAGCGCCGGCAGGCAGGCCTTCACGCAATGGAACGCGCCGTCGAGCGTGACATTGAGGATTTCGCGCCACTCCTTATAGTCCATCTCGGCGAACGGCTTTTCCCGCCGCAACGCCGCGTTGTTGACGAGGATGTCGATGCGGCCGAACTGCTGCAACGCCTGCGCTGCCATCTCCCGCATCGCGTTGGCGTCGGCGACGTCGCCGAGATGGACCAGCGCACTTCCGCCCTTGGCCTCGATCTCGCGCGCGACGGCATCGGCCTCGGTGCGGTTGCCGCGCACGTTGACGACGACGGACGCGCCTGCGTCCGCCAGCGCCAGCGCAATCGCGCGGCCGATATTGCGGCCCGCGCCGGTGACGATCGCGACTTGGCCGTCGAGTTCACTCATATCGTCCTCGCCATTCTGCGCCTTGCCAAGCATCCACGTCCTTCCGCCCGAGGCAAGACATTGCTATCGTCCCCCTACCGCCGACAACAGACAATCAACAGTTGCACCAGTTGCTTTTCCGCATTCGGAGTGACCGCCGATGTTCAGCTTCTTCGGCAGGAAAAAGGAAACACCTGCGATCACCAGCAGGATCGTTTTTGACGAGGCCTATTGCCATTCCGCAGGCCCCGCGTCCGGCGCACGAACTTACGAAATCCAGCAGGGAACCACCGAGATCGTGTTCGTATTCGAGAGATTAGGCGATTTCATCAGCACCTATCTCGTCAACAATCCCCATCTTCCGGACCATATCAAGCAATCCGTTCGCGACAGGACAGCGATGTTCTGCGCGCAGGTCGTGCAGGGCGCGCCCTATTTGTGCACGGAGGGCATCAGCGCCGATGGCCAAATCAGCTTTCGTTCGCAATCGCTGAAGCCGCTGCGTGGCAGGAAAGGCCTGGTCAAATTCTCAGACGGCGCCATCGCATTTGGCATCTTCCGCGCCGATGCTCCCCATGAGTTCGGGGTGCTCTGGGCGACCATGTACAATGCCGCAAGACGGCCGCCGACGTTCTGAGGTGCTTGCAAGCGCTTGGGCCGCCGCGACGCCATGCGTCGGTCCGAAGGCGAGACGCGGTGGCGGCGTGACGGCTACCCGCGCAGCGCGCCCAGGTTGATCTTGGTCTGAAACAGCCGCGCCAGCAGCTTCAGCGTCGTGTCGCTTTGCGCCGTGCTCCAGCCGCCGTGCTGGGCGTTGAGCTTGAACTTGTCGACGATGTCCTGGCGCGTCAGCGGCTCCCGCGCGCCGCCGCGCAAGTGAGGTTGCCGCTCCTCGATCACGCTGCCGTCCTTCATGGTCGCCCGGATGTGGCCGGTAAAGTTGTTCGGATAGGGATTGTCCGGATCGATCACGAATTGCACCTTGGACGCCAGCACCAGCACGCGGGGATCGCGGATGGCCGCATCCGTAAAGGCGTTGAGCCCGACGCCGCCGTTCACGAGGCCGGTCGCGAGCAGATAGGGCACGGCGAATTTGGCGGCGTAGCCGTTCGGCGGGCGCTGCTTGTCGGCGAGCGGCTCCCACAACCGGTGCACCGTCCCCTCCGCCACCTCGCAGACGATTGCCGTGATATCCTCGGCCTTGATGCCGCGCCCGGCCAGCCGCCGCGCGCAATCGATATAGGGCTGCGCCATGGTTCCGCAGGGATAGGGCTTGAAGGCCAAAGTATCCGTCACCCAGCGCAAGCCGAAATCGCCGGTCAGCGCGTCATAATCGCCATCGGCGGTATGCGCGAAGCCTTGAAACAGCCCGTGCACGCCTTCGAACACGGTGCGCGGCCCGACAAAGCCGGAGCGCGCCAGGAGCGCGGCGCGAATGCCCGATTGCGCCGCCCAGCCGGCGTGCAGGCGTTTGGTCCATGCGCCCTCGGCGAGATATTCGATGATGCCGCCGGCCATGCTGCCGGCGATGCCCAGCGCATCCACGATCTCGCCGGCGGGAAGGCCGAGCGCCGCGGCGACGCCCGCCGCCGCGCCCATGGCGCCGAACACCGCGGTCGGGTGAAAACCGGCCTTGTGCACCGCCTTGGGTACCACGAGGCTGAGGCGACACAGCACCTCGGTTCCGACCGCAATGCCGATCAGCGCCGTGGAACCGTCGGGACTGTAGCGCTCGCAGGCGGCGAGAACCGCCGATACGATGACGGCGCCGGCGTGCACCGGGCCGCCCTCGAAGGTGTCATCGAAATCCAGGCCGTGCGCCGCGGTGCCGTTGACGAAGGCGGCCCCCGCCGCGCTCAGCATCCGCGCATGGCCGATCACCGTGCAGATGCCGTGATCTTCGCAGGCCGACAGCGCGCTGGTCACGTAATCCTCGTTGCGCGCGGTGACGCAGAGGCCGATCACGTCGATCAGCAGATCCTCGCATTTTCGCATGGTAACGACCGGAAGCGTCGCCGGCGTCACCGCGACGATCCGCTCGGCCAGTTTTTCGGCGACTGAGGTTTTCGGCAGGCCCGACGACATGTTCAGCCGGATCAGACGTGGAAGATCCGGGTGTAGCGGGACTTGATCGCTTCGCCCTCTTTTTCCACCGCGGCGGCATCGTCCTTCATGGTCTTGATATCCTTGAGCGGTTTGCGTCCCGCTTTTTCCTGGGTTTGCGGATGCACCGAGCGCAGGCCGCCGACGTCGATGATGAGTTGCTGGGCCTCGCGGCTCAGCGCAAACGCCTGAAACAGCTTGGCGGCGTTCGGATTGGGCGAAGATTTGAAGATGCCGTTGGGGCCGATGATCAGCGGCGAGCCTTCGCTGGCATAGACCGGCTCGACCGGGCGGCCGGCCTCCTTCATCTGGAAAATGTTGTACTCGTTGCCGTCGGCCATCACGGCGCGTTCGCCGAGATCGAGCTTCTTCGGCGGGTCGGCGGAGGATTGCACCTGCATGATGTTTTGTTTCGCAAGCTGCTCAAAAAAGCCCCAGCCGAGATCGCGCTGCATCTGGTAGGTCGCGGTCATGATGGTGCCGCTGTAGCCGGGATGCGCCTTGACGATCTTGCCCTTCCATTTGGGATCGAGCAGGTCGGCGAAGCTTTTGGGCGCGTCCTCGCCCTTCACCAGATTGGTGTTGTAGGCGATGATGGAGAGCCAGACCCGGAAGCTTGCGAACTGGCCGTCGACATCCCTGTGCTCGGCCGGAAATGTCGCGACATCCTCGGGAACGTAGGGCAAAAGCAGGCCATCGCGCTTCCAGACGATGAAATGCGCGGCATCGGACGAATTGACTACGTCGACCGCGTGGATATTGCTGGAATATTCCTGCCCGATGCGCTGGAACACGCGCTCGGCGCCGGTGCGCTCGACGCGGACGGAAATGCCTGAATATTTCGCCTCGAACGCCTTGGCGAGCTTTTCGGCGACGGGCAGATCGGTCGAGGTGTAGTAGACGACCTGGCCTTCCTTCCTCGCCGCCTCGATCAGCGCCGGCGTCACCGGCTCGGCCGGCGGCGCCTCGGCCATCACCCGGGTCGACAACGCGGCGCCCGCGAGCACGGCGCCCGTTCCCTTGAGCATGTCGCGACGGGAGACCTTCTTGACCTTCATGCGCGCTGAGCCCCCTGGCAACCTCTGGACGCCATAAGTAACCTTTTATTCCCAAGGCACCTATCGAGTCTATCGTCGACTATCCCAGGATTGGCTGGTGTTCTGGCTTTAACGATTGCTTCCGTCATTCCGGGGCCTGCGCAGCAGGAACCCGGAATCTCGCAGCCCCGAAGGTCAAGCTCTTGCCGGATGGATTTTGCATCGACCATCCCGATCCCGAACTCGGCGAACAGCTGATGGCCGACGATTGGGGGTCGCCGATCCCGATGCGATGCACCTCCGGCGGCCGCGGTGACGGCGGCCCGCGGCAAAAAGCGCTGCAGTATGCACGGCGGTGCGCCCGGCTCCGGCCCGCCACGGGGCAACCGCAACGCGCGCAAGCACGGCCTGCTCGCCAGGGACGCGATCGCCGAGCGAAGGCGGGTCCAGGCCCTGCTGGTGAGGCAAGGAGGTTGCTGCGGGTGATGAAGTGATTACTACGTAAATTAAATGCACTGTCACCGTAACACGCGTAACCCGGAAGAGTTGGGCAGCCGATAGTTTAGATCCGCAAGCGGCTGCGCACGCCCTGTCACCTCCGACAACGGACACACTCATTGATTTTGCAACGCTTTTCAGTCACTTGTACTCGCGTCTAAGTTGATGAATACTGAGTTGGGAGGCTGCGTGACTTGGCCAAGAAAGCAACAAAAAGGAAATCTGCCGGCGCTCGAAGTCGAAACGTAACAGCCGCCCGTCTTGAACGCGCGAGGCTGATCCTGCAAGCGTTCCGTTCGAGAGCATTTCGCCTGCGCGCCACCGCATTCGGGATATTAGGCATAATTTTCCTGTTGTTAGTTGGGGGAGCGGGTGCATTCGTTTTCGCTCCTCAAATAACCCTCTCGGATTTTTACACAGAAGGTGAGATCGACAGGCGAATTAAGGACATCGAGGGCGAGTTAGCGCCGATCTTGGCAGCGCGAAGCAAGCGAGCAGAGTCGCAGTCTGCGTATGACGAGCAGTTCTCGAACATAGTTACTCCGGCTTATAATCAGTACAACACTATTTTGCGGAAATACGCGCCGGAAAGAAAGAGAGGGTCGTCTCGATCACGGGTAGCCAGTGTTCCGCCCGAAGCGGCGATCGGAAGACCCTCCGTTACGATTGGCGAAAGCAACATTGATCATCCGGAGGCCGTCGCGTCGCAACTCGCCACTCTCGACAAAGGTAATGATCCCGGTGTTTGGATCGCGGTTTCCAACTCAAAAAGATCATCCCCATCTTACTATTTTGTTCCCTGGGAGAAGCTACCGCAATTGAAAAACGAAATTGATTCAGTCAAAATCGCCCCATTGGTTTTGCCGGTTCCCCCGCAGATTGAAGATGAGACCAAAGAGATCACGCAGAGAGCCGATCTCCTGCAGTCAGCGGTGGATCAACTCCGCGGCGAAAAAACAGCGCGAGCGCTAGCGGCAATGGTCGGGCACAAAGCGGAGCCCAAATCCGATAGCCCGTCTGGTGATGTTGCTAAGACGACTTCCGACGTCCCACTTGCGCAGATTTTACAAACGAATGTAACTCGATTTGGCACGATCATCATGATTACATTCTTGGTTAGCATTCTAACGCCGCTATATCGATATAACATCAGACTGGCGACCTACTACGACGCGCGAGCTGACGTGCTTGATTTGTTAAATACCAAACTTGAGTCTGTTGGATTTGTTGAACTCGCTGCCGCCCTAACGCCCGCGTATGATTTCGGCAAGGCACCAGCGACGCCTATTGAACAAATCATAGAGCTTGCGCGTCAATTGGCGGACAAGTCCAAACCGCACACGAAATCGGAATAGATCCGCGATTGGTGCGCCAAGGCCCGGCTCCCTTGGCAAGTAAAGTACGACTTAGGTTTTGAACAGGGCTTGCGCCGACTCAGCGTTTGTTCGTGGAAGAATTGAGGGGTCGATGTATCGTTCCGGTTGTGGCTGCCTGTTGCTGCTTCTACTCACCGATCAAGCATGCGCCGACCAATATGAGGTCTTGCCGATTTCTGTGGTACGACTTGATAGAAATGCCGGCGTGGGTTTTGGCGCTATAATTGTCGACAATGCGGCCGGGCTCGTCGTCGAATGCGGCGTGGAGCAACGATCCGATACGGTGAAACAAACGTGTTATAGACGTCCGGTCGAATATGCAATCAAGAGCAATAATATTAAGTCGCATTTGCAGGTTTGGTATCCACCCCTGACTGGATCGACATCCAATACGACACAGCCAGTTGCTTGGCAGATCGACATGAAGACGGGCGAGCTTCAATTCTGTTTTCTTAGAGGTGCCCCCGCGTCAAAATGCATCCTAATCGACTGGAAGAATGCTCCTCTAAATCCTTAAAATTAGGCCCGCATCCCGCGTGCGTAATCGCGGGCATGGCCTTTGTGGTGCACTCCGGCAGCGCCGCCGTCGCATGAGTTGTCCTCGAAGCAGGCCACAGCCTACACATCATTACACGGCGTTACGAGTTACCACGACAGTGCACCTATTCCAAACGCAATTGAATGCACCGTAATTCGGGTGGCACATCGCTTACCCGGCCTACGCTTGCTGGGTGAGGCAAGGAGGTTGCTGCAGGATATGAAGTGATTTGGTTTCATTCGCGCCACCGACTCGACACAGGAACAACGACGGCCTTTGCGTAGTGCAACGGGATGGTCGGTTCAGCCTGTAGGGCGGATTGGAGCCGAAGGCGTAATCCGCCATCTTGATGAGTGACGCGGCGGATTACGCTGCGCTCCAATCCGCCCTACGAAGCTTAATCCGGGTTACGCGTTGGCACCGTAACTCCCGAGCGAAAGCAGGTTCAGGCGTTACTGGGTGAGGCGCGGAAGTTGTTGCAGGAGATGAGGTGATTTGGTTTGGCGGGCGACGCCGAGGCGATGGCCGCGCAGGATTTTGCAACCCGCTCGTCGCCGGTCAAGCCTACGAGGTCGGCTCATTCACGACTCTCTCATGTGCGGGTTTTGTCCCGAACAGACACCCCGGGCGCTGTCAGGTGAATTACGTCGACAGCCCTTGACGGACGCTGGTCGCCACAAGAAGCTCGGCGAGTTCTTGTTCACAAGCCGTGCCGGGCGGAGCAGCCATGCTCCGCCCAACCTCCTACCTCCCGCCCGGGCCAGAGGCGGAAACCCGTTGGTACGCCCTGCGAGCAGTCCCCGCAGGGGAAGGCCGCGCCAGATATGCTGCGAGCAGAATCGTCGCGCAGCATATTGCGTTCAAGCCGAAGCAGGCTGCCAACCAATAATCGGAGCGATTGACGATCGCGTATGCGACAGTGGACACGTTGGCAATGAAAAACAGCCCCCACGTCGTTCCGGAGATCGCCGACGCTCCATTCCGGTGGGTGAAGGCTTTGTAGATCTGCGGGATGTACGCGACGACCCGAATTCCGTTACACGCCGCAAACATCGTCATGGTGATTTCCTCGAAATGCATCGCTTGATCTCCGTCGTTCCTTCCCATCCAGATCGTCAACGGACCCGCACGTCCCGGGCTATTTAGCAGTTGTCTGCGGTGACCAACTGCCGGCTTGCGCGGGGACTAGCTATTCGGGCTTCATCTTGGTCTCACGCAAGATGCGCTGGTACTCGTCACGCTGACGACGGAGGTATGTCGCGAAATCCGCGCCACATAGGACAGCGGGATAGAACTCGAGCGCGGCAAGCTGCGCCTCCACCTTCGGCGTTTGCATAACGCTCCTCAGCCAAGTTGTGAGTCGCGTGATCTTTTCTGGTGAGGTCCCCGCTGGCACCACGATGCCGAACCACACGTTTTCGTCTTCATAATTTGCAAAGCCCAATTCAGCGATTGTCGGAATGTCCGGTGCCGAACTGATCCGCGTTCGCGACGCGAATGCCAAGGCCCTCAGTCGCCCTGATTTGATCTGCTCTATTGCGGACGGGTAGCTTGCAAACAGCGAGGTTACATGCTCGCCCAGCAAGGCACTCACGACGGGAGCAGATCCGGTGAAGGGAACCTGGATCATCTCGATATCTGCCGCACGCTTGAGCTTCTCAACCCCGACGTGCTGACTGGTGCCGGGACCCTGGAAGGCCATCGTCAGTTCACCCGGCCGGTCGTGCGCCGCCCGGACGAGGTCAGCGAGTGAGCGGTAGGGTGATGTGCTATTCACCGCGACGACGTTCGGGGACTGGGTGAGCAGGCATACCGGTTCAAAGCTCGTCAGCGGGTCGTAATTCAGGGCTGTTAGAGCTGGATTGATCACAAAGGAATTCGCCACGAGGAGGACCGTGTTTCCGTCCGGCGCTGACCTCGACACGGCCTCCGTTGCGATGGTGGTACCCGCCCCCGGGCGGTTTTCGATCACTGTTGTGAGACCATTTGCGCGGCTCATTTGCTCCGCCACCAGGCGTGCGAGCGTGTCGCCACCGCCGCCCGGTGGGAAGGGAACGACGATCCTGAGTGTCTGCGCGCGGGCGCTCGGGACCGCGAGTGCACAAACCGACGCAATGGTCGCAAACAGCGCTGTGAGGACGACGATGCCTAGAGACCGTTGATACAGGCGAAGCACGGCGATTCTCCCTCTCACTCGCCCCGGATTCGAGAAGGATAGCCAGGAAAGGCATAACGGGATAATAATATAATTTGATATCAGTATAGCGCCTTCGCTATGGAGCGAAAATGCATCCCAACGACCGCATCGGACGCCAGATTAAGCTGCAGAACCTGCACGTGTTCATGACCGTGGTTGAAACGGGCAGCATGAGCGGGGCGGCGAAGCGGCTCAACACGGTTCAGCCTGCCGTCTCGCGGTCGGTTGCGGAACTGGAGCGCGCATTCGGCGTGCGCCTGCTAGATCGTCATCGTCAGGGTATCACGCCGACGGAATACGGCCGCGCACTACTCGATTGCAGCACGGCTGCATTCGATGATCTTCGTCGCGGAGTGCGGGACATCGAATCGCTGGCCGATCCCGACTCGGGAGAAGTCCGGGTCGGATGCAGTCCGCTCCTCGCAGCAACCTATGTGCCAACCGTCGTCGATCGCATCTCGCGCAGAAAGCCGCGTGTCGCCATCGAACTGATTGCTGGCTACAACGAAGCGCTTCAAGGCGAGTTGCGTGAGCGAAAGATCGACCTTTGGATCGCGCGAACATTCGGCCAGGTTCGCGATACCCGGCTCAATCATGAACATCTTTTCGACGACCCCTACGCCGTCGTCGTGGGCTCACGAAGCCCCTGGTGCCGTCGGCGCAAGGTCGCGCTCGCCGATCTCGTCGACGAGGCATGGACCCTGCCTCCGTTGGACAGCATGATCGGATCACACCTTGCGGAGGCTTTTCGCGCCAGCGGGCTCGAACGTCCCCGCGCGACTCTCGTTACGCTGTCACCCGAAACGAGGATCGGCTTACTGGCAACCGGCCGCTTTGTCTCAATGATGCCGATATCGGCCTTGCGATTTCCGGTTCAGAGGCAGGAGCTTCGGGCGCTTCCAATCGAACTGCCGCTTGCAGCCGTGCCGGTCAGTATCGTGACTCTCAAGCACCGTCTATTGAATCCGACTGCTCATCTTTTCATTCAGCACGCCCGCGAGGTTGCCAAGCCATTGGTGGGAGCAATCAGATAGGTGAAGCGATCATGCCGCGGCGCCCAATAGGTCGGAGCCATTCTACCACAACGTCGCTCCGATACGGCGGCTAGCCACCCCTCCGCCGCTGTCGGTCGGATCTGCATTTTCTAAGCCGAACTCGAAAGCACGAGTTCGCCGGTGTCCAAGTCAGCGCAGCGTCGGAGCAATTTAAGACCCGGGCAGCGCTTCGCTTACCCGGCCTACGCTTGCTTCCTCGCTCGGTATCCTCGTCCTCAGGCCACGGCTTTCTTCTTCGGCTTGGCGCGGGCAGGTTCTGCGACAAGCCGGATTCCCATGGCCCCGATGACCCGCAGGACGGTTGCGAACTCCGGGTTGCCATTCTCGCCGAGTGTCTTGTAAAGCCCCTCTCTGGTCACGCCGGCGGCCTTGGCGACCACGCTCATCCCCTGCGCTCGGGCGACGAGATTGAGGGCGTCACGGACTTCGGCGGGATCACCATCGGCAAGAACGATGTTCAGATACTCCGCGCGTGCCTCCGGTGTGCGAAGGTGCTCGGCGGCGTCGAACTTCTTTAGTCTGCTGACTTTCATCCTCAGTCCTCCAATGTCTCTGCGATGTCCCTGGCCTTCCGGATATCCTTGCTCTGGGTCCGCTTGTCGCCGCCGCAGAGCAGGATGACGACAGCCTTGCCGCGGCCTCATGTGGTAAACCCGGTATCCCGGCCCGAAGCGGAAGTCGGGGATTTTTCGAATTGGCCTTATTCAGGCATTCCTGCGTCGCGGGGCGCGTCCGTTCTCCGCGCCTGGGAGAAGTGTGACCTACCTCGCAGAGCGCGGTGAAGCGATCCAATATCTGCAACGGGATCGTTTCATGCATCTGGAGCGCTCCCGTGAAGAGCCATTTTCCCCTGCTGGATCCGCTGCGCTTCGGGACTGCCCTCGGCGTCGCCATTTTTCACCAGATGTTCTGGTCCTGGGCCTGGGTTTCGATCGGCGTCCCGGGTTTCGAGCGCTACGTCGCCGCCGACGTTCTATACCCGTCCGCCGCGCCCTTCACGTGGTTCGGTTGGGTGGGTGTTGAAATATTCTTTGTTATTTCCGGTTTCGTCATCGCGAATTCCGCGAGCAGGTCGTCGCCGACGGAGTTTCTTCTTGGCCGCGCGCTCAGGCTTTATCCGGCGGTCTGGGTCTGCGCCACCGCGACCCTCCTCGTTCTGGTTCTCTTTGGCAGTGCACCGGCATCCGAATTCATCCTGCCTTACATCCACGCAATGCTGCTCGTTCCCAAGGGAGTCACGGATCAATGGCTCGACGGCGTCTATTGGACACTGGCGGCCGAGACGGCGTTTTATGGGCTCGTGTTTTGCGCGATGCTCACGAGGAAAATCACCCTGCGGCAGCTCGCCTTCGGCCTCACCATCTACAGCGCGGCGTTCAACGCTGTCGCGTTGCTGGTTCTGTCATGCACGACGCCATCCGACCTGCCCTATCTCGTTATTCTGATGTTTCGGGTGCCGTGCGCAGCATTCTTGCTGAGCCATGGCTGCTTTTTTGCGCTGGGCATCTGGCTTTTCATTTCTGCAAACAGAAAATTGACGGCGCTCGAACGGGTCGCCGTCGCCGTCACCTGTGTTTCGGGTGCTGCAGAAATCTACTTTTTTGCCTCTTTCTTTTTGACATGCATACCTGCCATCTCGGGTCAATCAGCCTTTGTGCCGATCATGGTTTGGGCAGCGGCGGTGGGCCTCATTGCCTATGGCGCGAACAGGAACAGGCGTTCTGCAGCCACCGCTTCGCCTGAAGCGCCGGTCTATTGGAGAACGCTCGGGCTGATCACATATCCGCTCTATCTCACCCACAACGTCATTGGCACAGAGATCATTCGTGTCCTGGTCGATGCTGGCCTGGATGCCACCTCGGCCGTATGGGTCGCGCTGGCCTTGCTTGTCTTGTTCTGCTGGTTTATTTGCGCGAAGATCGAGCCAACCGTCAGAGCTGCGATGACGCAAACCGTTTCCTATTTCGGACAGCTTCCGGAACGACTGCCAGCATCGAGGCGCCCGGCGTTTTCTCGGGGGCTGGGCCTTCGGCCGCCCGTCCCGGCAAAGATGACCGCCACGTTGCGATAGCCGGTGCCCCGCTGGACCAGAGCGAGATGACTCTTCTACGAATCGTCATCTCGCTCTTTCTTCTTGTTTGAGCATGATCTTTTCGGAAAACCGCAACACACTTTTCCGGATCATGCGCTAGCTTCCTGGCACGCCCATCAGATGGAAGACGTTCCGCGACTTGAGCCAGGACGTATCGGATGAAGGTCACCAGAGACATGGTGGATAAAGGCTTGCGCGGCAGCTATGCCGCTGGGCGGATTATCGCAAGCTCTTTTCACACGAGATGGTTCTCTCTGCTCGTGCTCCGTTTCAGCAGGGCCGTCCTGCGGGGAAAAAACATAAGGGGACTTGTCTGCCGAGAGCGGCATATTCCGAGCAGAAATGGTGGCGCGCCTATTCGTGTGCGAGTCTATCGGCCAACCGCGGCAGTTGGACCACTGCCGGTCATGCTGTATTTGCATGGCGGCGGTTACGTTCACGGGGTGCCCGAGCAATTCGGCTCAAGCATCAAGGGCTTCATCGCGACAGCACCATGCATCATCGTCGCGCCGGACTATACAAAGGCCGTTGAATCGCCGTACCCGGCCGCATTCAACGACTGCTACGATACCCTGCTATGGATACGGGATAATGCGGCCTCCATCGGCGGAAGAACCGACGGATTCATCGTGTCGGGCCATAGCGCGGGCGGAGGGCTTGCGGCGGCCGTCTCGCTCAAGGCGACCGATACCGACGATGCAAAAATAGCCTTTCAAATGCCGCTCTATCCAATGATCGATGACCGGCAGAATAGCGCCTCTGCCGTTGGCAACGACGCACCGGTATGGGATGAAGAAGCCAACAGGCTGGCATGGTCCCGTTATCTCGATGGCGTGATGAACGTTACGCCTTACGCAGCTGCGGCGCGCTGCACGGACTATACGAAATTGCCGCCGACGATCACTTACGTCGGCAGTCTAGAGCCATTTCGGGATGAAACGAAAATCTACGTTGAGAACCTTCGTCGCGCCAATGTTCCGGTCGAATTCGAGATATTCGACGGCGCTTTTCACGGTTTTGACTTGATGGTGCCGGACGCCCCAATTAGCAAGCGAGCAAATCGGTTCCTCATGGAAAACTTCCAGAAGTTTGTTCAGCGGTATTTCCCCTAGGACTATCAACACGGCGCGTAGCCTGTGGATTCTATGGGCTGCGGGCTGCTGACGTAAGTTTGCGAACTATTCCAGCGACTCCAGGACGCACGAGGCAACCCATAAAAATCCCCAACATGGCAGCGCCGGCGAGGTGATGATCCCATTGAGCTCCAGCATGCGCCAAGGCGTTGACGAATGCCTTGTACGTGATCAAAAACAGCACCGCGCTAAAGACAAGTCGCCGCGAAAACTCTCTGACCAGCGAGAAGAGAGCTCCGAATATGAGTCCAGCCAGAATGGCCGGCCAATAGGTCGTGAGCCAATCTACCATAGCGTCCCCCGATACGGCGGCTAGCCACCCCTCTGCCGCTGTCGGCCGGATCTGCACTTTCTACGCCGAACTTGGAAGCACGAAGTTCGCCGGTGTCCAAGCCAGCGCAGCGTCGGAGCAATCTAAGACCCGGGCAGCGCTTCGCTTACCCGGGCTACGCTTGCTTGTGGGCGGTCGCCGCACCCGAGGTTGTCCACCGCCTGAAGACCTCGCGCGTCTCTTCGTTGGTGGGGAAGAAGGACTCGATGCGCATCTCCTGCAGGGTGGCGTCTTGCGGCATGCCAAGGATGGTCAGGGTGGTGAACAGTTCGAGCGAGACCCGGCCTTTCGCGAACCGCATCGGCAGAATGGGCGCAGCTATGGTCGCGGCGGACGGCGTTGCGAGACTTTCCCGGACACCGGCGTAGCTCAACAAGCGGTCGCGCAGGGTCGCAGTCTCCTCCGTCGCGTCGGCAGCAGCGTCAGCCTCGACGCTTCGCACAAAGTAGGCAACGACCTCCTGCCAATTGGTCAGGTAACGCCGCAGCAGGTCGGGCGCGACCAGTGCGTCGGCGAGATTGATTGCGGCGCCGGGTGTGAGCGGGCCGACCAAAAACTCCACCATCGCCACAGCGCCCTTGTTGGCTTGAAGCAGATTCCAGCGGCGATCCATGACAACGGCAGGGTACGGCTCCTGCTGCGCCAGCATGAAATCCAGTGCCTGCCGGATCGGCGCGAGCGTCTCGGCATCAAAGGGCGTATCCGACCAGATCGGCGCAAATCCTGCGGCCAGGAGCAGATCGTTGGACTGCCGGAACGAGAGCCCGAGCGCCACCGACAGGCGTCGCAACATCTCCCGGCTGGGCTGGGTTCGCCCGAGTTCGAGAAAGCTGATGTGGCGCTGGGAGCAGTCCGCAGCGGCGGCAAGCTGCAGTTGCGACAAGCCGCGCCATTTCCGAAGGCTGGCGAGCCGCGATGGAAAGCCCGATTTCTTGTCCATGACTACCTGACATGTAGTTGATTGCAGTTACCCGCGCCGCGATAGTGCCTGCCAGGACTCTTCACGACAAGTGTCACCGCCGAGAGGATGACAATTGAAAGCCGCGTTTGCCGGATCGTTTGCCGTGCGCCTGATCGAGCCCGTTCGCAGGCGGCTGACAATTCCCTGCGCGATCGTCGCAGGCGACGAGGCTGGCATCCTCGATCAGCTCGGCGACGCCGACGTTCTCGTTTCAATGGCCTTCACAAGACAGATGGCAGCAGCCGGCAACAGGCTGCGCTGTTGCGTTTGCTGATTGATCACCCGGATGGCGCAGATCTCAAAACATTGGTCAACGCGGCTGCCATTCTATTATGGCTGGCTCATCGTCGCCATCGCATTTGTGACGATGGCCATCGGCGTGACAGGGCGGACCTCTTTTTCCCTGCTGCTGCCGCCATTGATCGACGAGTTCAAATGGGACCGCGGCCTTGCGGCCGGCGCCTTCTCCTTCGGCTTCCTGTTCTCGGCCGTTGTCAGCCCCTTCGTCGGGCGGGTGGTGGACGCCCGCGGCCCCCGCATCGTCATCTGGACCGGCGTCGCCCTCATGTCGGCCGGCCTGCTGCTGGCGCCGTATGTGACAAGCCCGTGGCAGCTTTATGCGACGCTCGGCGTTGCGGTCAGCGGCGGCGCCAACATGATGACATACAGCGTGCACTCCCAGTTCCTGCCGCATTGGTTCGTGCGCCGGCGCGCGCTCGCCATCAGCATCGCGTTCGCAGGCGCCGGGGTCGGAGCTGTTCTGCTGTTGCCCTGGCTGCAGACCATCATCCTCACCGAGGGCTGGCGCGCGTCCTGCGTCGCGATGGGATGGCTGGTCCTGTTCGGAATTGCGCCGATAACGTTCTTCGTGAAGAAAAATCCGGCCGACGTGGGACAAAATCCGGATGGCGATCGCGCCGTGCCGGACGCCACGGCCAACAGGCATGCGGTTGCGATCATCGATCCGGCGTGGGCGGCAACCGATTGGACGCTTCACCGGGCGGTGCGCACCACCCGGTTCTGGTGGATCGCAGTCGGCTATTTTCTGGCGCTGATTGCATGGTACGCCGTGCAGGTGCATCAGACCAAGTATCTCGTCGAGATCGGCTTCTCGCCGCTGGTCGCGGCCTGGGCGCTCAGCGCGGTCAGCATCATCGCCATTCCCGGCCAGATTCTGCTCGGGGCCTTGTCGGACCGTATCGGCCGTGAGTGGATATGGACCGCCGGCTGTCTCGGTTTTGCAGCCTCATACGCGGCGCTGCTTGGCCTGGAACATTCGCCGTCGAGCGGGCTGCTCTATGGCATGGTGTTTACGCAGGGATTTTTCGGGTATGCGGTGACCTCGGTCATGGGCCCGATCGTGGCGGAGATCTTCGAGGGCCCGCATTACGGTTCGATCTTCGGCACCATCACCATCGGACTGATCGGCGGTGGCGCCGCGGGACCCTGGCTGGCGGGCGCCATTCATGATTCGACTGGCAGCTACCGGCTGGCCTTTCTCCTGATCATTGGCTTTTGCCTCGTGTCCGTCGTGGCGATCTGGATTGCGGGGCCCCGCAAGATCCGCCCTGTTCCCGGGCGGGTATTACGGTGAATGCACTCAATTCGATACGTGAATTAAATTCACTATCACCATAATGCCGGCACTTATCGCTTCTTGCCATCGCCGGGCTCTAGCACCACAGGAAACAGCTCGCGCATTCGTCCGAAGCGCTGAGGCTTGTCGCGTACGTCGGGTTCAGTCGTCTTGATCGTCTTGTCCGCTTGCCATCGTTGACCAAACCACTCAAGGATGTGGGGATCTGGAGGCTTGACGAGAGGAAACATGATCATGCGCACGATAATAGCCATATTGGCCTTGTTGGCGGCCGGGACGGCCGCGATGGCCGGCTCCGCCTCTCCCGTTCCCGTCTCATATGATTACCCCTGGTGCCTCTATGGTGGGGAACTCGGCTATTCCGGCGATTGCTCCTATGAGACCCGGGCCCAATGCCTGGCGTCGGCATTCGGGCGGTGGATCCTGTATTGCGATGTCAACCGGCGCCTCCTGTTCGAGCAGCAGCAGCCCGTGCAGCAGCAGGGTGTGCAGCAGCGTCGGCGGCACCACCGGGATTACTGAAATCCGACGGCACGGCAATTTGCGATTCGCTCGACCTTTCGCGCAAGCGAAGTGCGTAGATCCCATGGGCTGGGCATGGGGAGGGGTTGGTAGACAACCCCCGAGCGGCGCCCCCACCCCACCCTCCCCCGCGAAGTGCGGGAGAGGGAGCGAGAGGACAACGCGCGGGGCTGGAAACGATTGGTTTCACCGAATCGATCCCATAGACTGGATGCATGACGACCCGGCGGAGAGCCGGACGAAATCGGGAGACACTGATGAGGGGCGGAGCCATTGCACTGGTACTGGCCGCGGTCCTGTTTGGCGCAGCGCCATGCCCGGCGCAGGATTATCCGACGCGGCCGATCAGGATCATCGTTCCCTTCGGCGCCGGGGGACCGGCCGACGTGACGGCACGCCTGATCGGCAATGTGCTGCAGGAGAATTTCGGCCAACCCATCGTGGTGGAGAACCGCACCGGCGCCGGCGGCGTGATCGGCACCCAGGAGGCGGTCAAATCGCCGCCCGACGGCTATACGCTGCTGATGATGTCGAACACCCAGACCGCGAACGAGTCCCTGGCGCCGCAGCGCAAGTATGAGCTGATGCGGGATCTGCTGCCGATCGCGCCGATCAACTCGTCCGACCTCGTCATCGTCGTGCATCCATCGGTGCCGGCCAAGACGCTGCAGGAATTCATCGCCCTTGCGAAGTCGCAGCCCGGCAAGCTGAATTACGCATCGTCCGGCACGGGCACGCCGTATCACATGGCCGGCGAGCTGTTCAAAACCATGGCCGGCATCGATGTCGTGCACGTGCCCTATCGCAACAGCGGCGAGGCGCGCTCGGGCGTGATCGGCGGACAGGTGCAGATGATGATCGACGCGGTCACGACGATGGTCCCCAATATCGGTGCCAAACAAGTGCGCGCGCTCGCGACCACGGGAAAGACACGATCGAGCGTGCTGCCAGAGGTGCCGACGGCTGACGAGGCCGGCGTATCAGGCTACGATGCGACCATCTGGCTCGGACTGATGGCACCGGCCGGAACCCCGCGGCCGATCATCGACAAGCTCAACGCCGCGGTGAACGCCGCGATCAAGCGGCCTGATATCGTCAAGCTCTGGACCGAGCAGGGCGCGGTGGCGATGTCGATGAGCCCAGACGAATTCGACACATTCCTGCGCGGCGATATCGTGAAATGGGCTGAGGTCGCCAAGAAGTTCGACAACCCGCAATAAGGCCTGCATCCCGCCGATGGCTGATATTCAATTTCGTCTCAATGGCGTCGCGACGTCGGTCGATGCCGATCCCGATCGCTCGCTGCTGGACATCCTGCGCGGACCCTTGCGCATGACGGGCGCGCATTTCGGCTGCGGTGCCGGCGAATGCGGCGCCTGCAATGTCATCATCGGCGATCGCGCGGTCGCCGCCTGCGACACGCCGCTGTGGTCGGTCAGGGACAAGGACATCATCACGATCGAGGGACTGGGCAGCGCCGCGCGGCCGCATCCGCTGCAGCGCGCCTTCATCGCCGAGCAGGCCATGCAATGCGGCTACTGCATTGCAGGCATTCTGGTCAGCGCGGCGGCGCTTCTGATGCGAAATCCGGCGCCTGATGATGCAGCGATCAGGGCCGCGCTTGACCGTAATCTCTGCCGCTGTGGCGCGCATAATCGAATCGTGAGAGCGATCCAGCGCGCGGCCGCCGAAATGGCGGTGCCATGACAGTCCCCTCCTCTGCGCCCACCCTCCCGGCGAGTCTCGCGGCCAACCCGAAATTGTCGTCCTGGCTGAAATTCACCTCGGACGGAACGGTGGCACTCTCACCGGGCAAGGTCGAGATTGGACAGGGCATCGTGACGGCGCTGGCGCAGATTGCCGCCGACGAACTCGACGTCGACATCGCGCGCGTGCAGATGGTGCGCGCCTCGACGGCGGCGAGCCCGAACGAAGGCGTCACGTCGGGCAGCCTGTCGATCCAGCAGTCGGGGCGCGCGATCCGCCAGGCCTGCGCCGAGATCCGGCAGATCTTTCTGACCGCGGCGTCCGAGCGTCTTGGCGCTGATATCGGCGGCCTCGCTATCGCTGACGGCATGATCTCCGGTCCCGGCAATATCAGGACCAGCTATTGGGAGCTGGCCGCCGATGTCTCGCTCGATCGCGACGCGACGCCCGGCGCGGCGGCGGCCAAGCGGTCGTCACGGCGTGCGCTCGCAGGCCGCTCGGTCCCGCGGCTCGATGTTCCCGACAAGGTGTTCGCCCGGCCGCGCTTCATCCACGACACCGCGCTGCCGGATCTGCTGCATGGCCGCGTGCTGCGGCCGGAGCTGTCGGGCGCGAAACTCACTGAGCTGAATGAGGATGGCGCGCGCGCCGTCGCCGGGCTGGTTGCGATCGTGCGCGATGGAAGTTTTGCCGGTGTGGTCTGCGCAACCGAGTACGGCGCCGACGCCGCACTTCAAGCGCTGCGCAAGGGCGCCACCTGGTCTGCGGGTGAAACCCTGCCTGATGACAACGATCTGGCGGCGTTCCTCAAGGCGCAGCCGGTGGAAACGACGATCATTGCCACCAAGGCGTCAGCGCAGCCGGGCGCGGCAGCGCGCACGATCCGGCGGCAATACATCCGTCCCTACATCGCGCATGCCTCGATCGCGCCGTCCTGCGCCATCGCACAATGGACGGAGGATCGCGTCCGCGTCTGGAGCCACAGCCAAGGCGTCTATCTGCTGCGCTCCGACCTCGCGCTGGTGCTCAATCTACCGGTCGAGACCATCACCGTCGAGCATGTCGAGGGCGCCGGCTGCTATGGCCACAACGCCGCCGACGATGTCGCGCTCGACGCCGCGCTGCTGGCAAAGGCGGCCGGCGGTCGCCCCGTTCGGGTGCAATGGTCGCGCGCCGACGAAATGACGCACGCGCCGTTCGGCGCGGCGATGGCGATCGAGATCGAGGCCGATCTCGACGCGCGCAACGAGATCGTCGGCTGGCGCCACGCGATCTGGAGCAACGGCCATACCGCGCGGCCCGGCCGCGCCGCACAGCCGGGGCTGCTCGCGGCGTTCGAACTCGCAACCCCCTTCCCGCGCCTGATCTCCACCAATCCGCCGCAGGCCAACGGCGGCGGCGCCGACCGCAACGCGATCCCGTTCTACGAGCTTCCGGCATGGCAAATCACCAGCCATCGCCTCCTGACCATGCCGGTGCGGACCTCGGCGCTGCGGACGCTGGGCGCGCAGGGCAATGTCTTTGCCATCGAGTGCTTGCTCGACGAGATCGCGGCGGAGCGCAATGAGGACCCGGTCGCATTCCGCCTGCGCCATCTGCAGGACGAGCGCGCCAAGGACGTGATCCGCGCTGTTGCGAGACGCGCAGGCTGGAAGCCGGCGAAGACGAGCGGCACCGGTCATGGCATCGGCTTTGCGCGCTACAAGAACACCGGCGCCTACTGCGCCGTGGTGGCGGAGATCGAGGGCGAGCAGGATATCCGAGTGAAACGGCTGACCATCGCCGTCGATGTCGGCGAAGCCATCAATCCCGACGGCGTGGTCAACCAGATCGAAGGCGGCGCGATCCAGGCCACCAGCTGGGTGCTGAAGGAACGTGTGCGTTTCGCTTCCGACCGCATCACCAGCAACTCCTGGACGGATTATCCGATCCTGAGTTTCACCGAGGTGCCCGCTGTGGACGTGGAGGTGATCCAGCGCGTGGAGATCGAGCCGGTCGGCGCCGGCGAGGCTGCACACGGCCCGGTGACCGCGGCGATTGCCAACGCGGTGTTCGATTGTCTCGGGATCCGGGTGCGACATTTGCCGATCACCCGCGACAGCCTGATTGCCGCGATGGAGCTGGCGCCATGAGCACCCTCAACATCCTCAGCGGCGGCGCGGCCCAAGGGCTGGTCGCAAGCCTCGCCCCACGCTTCAAGGCCGAGACCGGCTTCGCGATCGCAGGCGATTTCGGCGCGGTCGGCGCCATGGCCGAGAAATTGCGCCAGGGACAGCCCACCGATCTCGTGATCCTGACGGCTGCGCTGGTCGCCAGGTTGGCGGAAGAGAAGCTCGTCGCTCCCACCTCGATCCGCGATGTCGGGCTGGTCGAGACCGCGCTTGCGGTTCGCACCGGCGATCCGAAAGTGTCGGTTACAGATGCGGACGATTTGCGCACGACGTTGCTCGCGGCCGACGCCATCTTCGTGCCCGACATCAAAGCGTCCACCGCAGGAATCCATGTGGCAAAAGTCCTGCAGCAGCTCGGCATCGCGGACCAGGTCGCAACGCGCCTGAAGATCCATCCGAACGGCGCGACCGCCATGCGACATCTTGCTTCCTCCACGGACAAGCGGCCGATCGGCTGCACGCAAGCGACCGAAATCATCATCACCGAAGGCGTCGAGCTGTCGGGGTCGCTGCCGAAAGGCTGCGACCTCGCGACGACGTATACGGCTGGCATGACCACGAATGCGGCGAATTCCGCGCAGGCGCGAGCGCTGATCGAGCTGCTGACCAGCGACGAAGCAGGTGAACTGCGCGCCAGCGCGGGGTTCTTGCCACCCGATCATAGTGCGTCATAACCGGCCTTTCCCCTCGTCCTGAGAGCCTGCTTCAAAATGTAACCCATGAAATAGAGCTGCTTCCCCGTCATTGCGAGGAGCCCTTGCGGCGAAGCAATCCATCGAGCCTGGTGTGCAGGCTTGGATTGCTTCGCTGCGCTCGCAATGACGCATTCAAACACCTGATTTCACTGGCCACTTTATCGATCAGGCTCTGGGGAGCGGCGGAGCCACGTCTCGATGAGGCCGGTCGCGACTTCATCGGCGCGGCTCCAAGAGTTGACAAACACCGAAAACCGGCCGGGCCCATCAGATTGTTATTGCCAAGCCTGCTTTGTATACTAATATATTAATCAAAATCAGGGGTAGGAATGCCAAGGCGCGCGACGAAAAAGGCGGAGGTATCATCGCGTTCGCCGCTCTCGCGCCGCAACGGCCGGCCGCGCACGGCCACTACCGCGTCCCGCATCTATTCCGATCTCAGATCCGAGCTGGTGTCGCTGCAGCGGCGTCCGGGTGAGGCGATTTCCGAGACCGAGATTGCGCTGTCCTATGGCGTCAGCCGCACCCCGGTTCGCGAGGCCATCCTCAAATTGTCCGATGAGGGCCTGGTCGAGATCTTTCCCCAGTCCGGCATCATCGTGTCCCGCATTCCGATCGCGGCCTTGCCGGAGTCGATCGTCATTCGCAAGGCGCTTGAGGAAACCACGGCAAGGCTCGCCGCACAGCGCGCCTCGCCCAGCCAGATCCTCACCCTGCGCGCCGTCATCGAGCGCCAGCGCGAGGCCGACGCTGCGGACGACCGCGAGGCCTTTCATCAGGCGGATGAAGCCTTTCACGCGACCATCGCTGACGTCGCGGGATATCCGGGGATCTGGAAGTTCATCCAGCAGGTGAAGATCCATGTCGATCGCTATCGACGGCTGACCCTTCCGGTGATGGGGCGGATGACCGAAGTGATCGCGGAACATGAGCCGATCATGGCCGCGATCGAGGCCCACGACCCGGAAGCCGCCAGGATCGCCATGGACAGGCACCTCGAACGGCTGCTTTCCGATATCTCCGCCACTCAGACTACCAATCCGGAGTTTTTCGACCAATCCGGCTAAAGACGCCGGACGCTATCGCGGCCGAAAAAGAGGCCCGCAGAACACACAACCAAAATACAGGGAGAATGATATGAGACGCCGTGATTTCATCAAATTGAGTGCCGGACTTGGCACCATTGCCACCTTGTCGCCCCGAGCGCCCGCGTTCGCGCAAGCCAAGACTGTCTTCAAGGCCTCAGACGTCCACCCCGCGGGCTATCCCACGGTGGCGGCGACCGAAAGCCTCGGCAAGAAACTCGAAGCCGCCACCCAGGGCCGGCTCTCGGTGCAGATGTACCCATCGATGCAGCTCGGCGGCGAAAAGGAGACGATCGAGCAAACCCAGATCGGCGCCATCCAGATGACGCGCGTCAGCGTCGGCGCGCTCGGCCCGGTCGTCGACGAACTGAACGTCCTCAACATCCCGTTTCTCTTCAAGAGCACGGCGCATGCACAGAAGGTGCTCGATGGGGAAATCGGCGCCGAATTGCTCGAGAAGGTCGGATCGAACGCCAATGCCGGCTTGATCGGGTTGTGCTGGATGGATGCCGGCGCGCGCAGTTTCTACAACACCAAGCATCCGATCAAGACCATCGCCGACATGAAGGGTCTCAAAGTGCGGGTGATCGGAAATCCGATGTTCGTGGACATGGCCAACGCGCTGGGCGCCAACGGCATTGCCATGGGCTACGATCAGGTCTTCAGCGCGCTGCAGACCGGCGTGATCGACGGTGCCGAAAACAATCCTCCGAGCTTCGTGTTCGACAATCACTATACGGCCGCGAAGTTCTACACGCTCACCGAACATTTGGTCGTTCCGGAAATGCTGGTCTTCTCCAAGCGGGTCTGGACCACGCTGTCGAAGGACGACCAGGCGTTGCTGATGAAGCTCGGACGCGAGGCGCAGATGGAAGAGCGCGTGCTGTGGACCAAATACGAGCAGGACGCGATGGCGAAGGCCAGGGGCGCCGGCGTCGAGATCATCGAGCTCGCCGACAAGAAGCCATTCCAGGACGCGGTCAAGCCGGTATGGGACAAATACGCCCCGAAATACCAGGAGATGATCAAGCGCATCCAGGCGGTATAGGCCTGCTGAAAGCACGCTGATCTGCTCGAATCGGGGGCTGTCAAAATGGCCGGTCTTTATCGCCGCGCAATGGACTATCTTTATCGCCTGTGCGTCATCGTCGGCGTCGTTGCGCTGGTGCTGATCTCGGCGGTTATTCCGTGGGCGGTCTTCACCCGCTATGCACTCAACAGCGCGGCATCATGGCCAGAACCCCTCGCGGTGCTTCTGACCATCGTGCTGACCTTCATCGGCGCCGCCGCCGGCTACCGGCTCAACCTGCACATGAACGTCTCCTACTTCGCCGACCAATTGCCGGCGAAGTGGCGCATTCGGCTCGACATTCTGGTCCAGCTGCTGATGGCCATGATCGCGATCTTCATGATCGTATGGGGCGAGAGGCTGGTCGAGGTGACCTGGCACAACACGATCGGCGATTTTCCGTTCCTCTCCGTCGGCATCACCTACCTGCCGATTCCGGTCGGCGGGGTCTGTCTCCTGCTCTTCATCATCGAGCGCATTTTTCTCGGCCTTCCGTCCGATCCGATCGGACAACACTCCGAAACCACAGCGTTCGACTGATCGGACGAGAGGCAAGTTATGGACATTTTCATTCTGCTCTCGACCATGCTGGTCTGCTTCCTGATCGGCATGCCGATCGCCTATGCGCTGGCCATGGCCGCGATCGCCGGCGCGCTGTCGATCGGGATTCCGCTCGAAGCCTTGATGCTGAAAATCTCCGACGGCGTCAGCAAGGTGGCGATGCTGACGATCCCGTTCTTCGTGCTGGCCGGCGCCATCATGGCCGAAGGCGGCATGGCGCGCAGGCTGGTCGCGTTCGCCGACGTGCTGGTCGGATTTACCCGGCTGCGCGGCGGCCTCTCCATCGTCAACGTGCTGGCGACGACGTTTCTCAGCGGCATCTCCGGCTCCGCCGTGGCGGACACCTCGGCGATCGGTTCGGTGATGATCCCGCAGATGGAGGAAAACGGCTATCCGCGCGTGTTCGCCACCAACCTGACCATTACCGCCTCGGTCCAGGCGCTGCTGGTGCCGCCGAGCCACAACGCGGTGCTCTATTCGCTGGCGACCGGCGGGACGATTTCGATCAGCGCGCTGTTCATGGCCGGGGTGTTTCCCGGTCTCCTGCTCGGATTTTCGCTGATCATCCTGTGCCTGATATTCGCCTATCGGGACGGCCACCCGCAGGGAAAAATCGTTCCGGCCAAGGACGCGATCCGGATCACGATCGACGCGGCCTGGGGCCTGATCACGCTGGTCATCATTCTCGGCGGCATTCTCGGCGGCGTCTTCACCGCGATCGAAGCCGGCGCGGTGGCCTGCGTCTGGGCCTTCTTCGTCACCATGTTCATCTATCGCGACTACCGCTGGCGCGACCTGCCGGTGCTGCTGCATCGCACGCTGCGGACGGTGGCGATGGTCCTGACCCTGATCGCCTGCGCCTCGAGCGTCGGCTACATCATGGCCCTGACGCAGATGCCCGCGAAGATGACGGCCTTCTTCCTGTCGATCTCCTCGAACAAATACGTCATCCTGTTTCTGATCAATATTCTGCTGCTGCTGCTCGGCACGCTCGTCGACATGGCGCCGTCGATCCTGATCGCCACCCCGATCCTCCTTCCCGTGATGCAGAATTTCGGCGTCGATCCCGTTCATTTCGGCATGATCATGCTGCTCAATCTCGGCATCGGCCTGTGTCACCCCCCGGTCGGATCCATCCTTTTCGTCGGCTGCGCCGTCGGCAAGGTCACGATCGAGCAGGTGATGCGCAAGATCTGGCCGTTCTACGGGGTGATGTTCTTCGTGCTGATGATGGTGACCTATCTTCCCGAGGTCTCGCTCTGGCTGCCGCGCCACGTGCTGCGTTAACGCCAAGCGTGACGGGCAGGTCGTTGCGCAGACTGCTGGAATGATGCTGGCGACAGCTGCTGCACGCGCGCAACTGCCAGCGGCACTGCGAGCAGTGGCGATGAGATGGGGGCCGTACGATCCTGATCAGCAGCTCCGGCTTCGTGCACCAGCTTTCCCGACAAACGGCCACTATCGTGAGTGGCTCGTCGGTCAGCTAACTAGCTTTATGACGGTCGATTTGGAGATCTGAACCGCTCGACCTTCCTTGGAGATATCTATCACCCTAAAAATCTAGTGAGTAGCTTCAGGATCGGCGCCGCATAACTGCCGCCCGCCATGACGAGCACAATTCCGACAGCAACAGCAACGAACGGTCGTGAGTAGATGGCGAAGGCCAAGGGGCGGCGCACGGCATCAATTGCTCGCGCGCCCCTTGCGGTTATGCTGGGCGGCCAGAACTTGACGACAATTTCGGGAAGATCTCGCCCGCTCATGACGCAGCTCTCCATTAAGAAACTAGAGAGCTGTCTTTCCGGGGGATTTAGATTTTGTTGCAGACTCTGCGGCGCATGTCAAAGCGCGAAATGCGGTCCGCCTTTGAGCACGCCGCTACTGCTTCGGATGGCACAATAAAACGACGCCATCAAAAAAACAGGATAATCAAATGCTTACCGACTAAACAAAAACAGACCTCATTCTTCATAGAGGCCTCTAGCAAGAGATACACGATGCGAGATTTCTCGCAATCCATTTCTACGACCCCTGGATAACTAGGATCGCACTCTGCTGCGTCTACACTCTCAATTGCGGACGGTAAGATTTTGATATTCTAGCAGGAATTCTGAGGGTCAAAAGTCCCGTTGCCGACTGGAAAAATATTCTAAAAAATTTCGCTCATCGGGCAAACGACTGATTTCAAAATTCTGCGGAGTCACTATGTGGGTAAGCAATTGATCGAACTCTGATTGTCATGTCTGTTTTCTCGGGTAACCCAAACTTTCACAGTCGAAGACTTCTCCTTCGAACGACCCTTACCCAATTTCATGGCCTAGACGGGCCAGCACCCTCTTTAAACGCTCTGCCCTACGTGGTTCATCATCTCGACAATCTCTCGCGCCGATTTTCCGGGATCCCGCTTCGACAGGACCATAAATTCGATGCCCTCGGCCGCCTCGCGCTTTTCAGCGTCAGTCGTTTCGCGCGCCCTCACCTCGCCGGGTCTTGACGGCGCCGCAGGTGCTGCCGGCGGATTCTCCCTCCAGCGTTCCTGATTTAGAAAGGTCAGAGGATCGGCCACGTAGCCTCGCTTCCAGCGATCAGAGGCTACTCGGACGAGACGCCCGGCATCCTCAATAGACCTGCGGGACGAAACGCTGGACCGATTTCCTGGGTCGCTTGTAGCCGGTATCGGGCTGGCGCGGAGGCAGCTCGATCTCGACCGGCCGCATGTCCTGATAGGGAATCTGCTTCAAGAGATGCTGGATGCAATTGAGCCGGGCCCGCTTCTTGTCGTCGGCATTGACGACGTGCCATGGCGTCTTCTTGCGGTCGGTATGGGCGAACATCACGTCCTTGGCCCTGGAATACTCCACCCAGCGCTTGCGCGATTCCACGTCCATCGGGCTGAGCTTCCACCGCTTGATCGGGTTCTTGATGCGCTCCTGGAAACGCCGCTCCTGCTCGGCGTCGTTGACCGAGAACCAATACTTGATGAGGTAGATGCCCGAGCGCACCAGCATCTCCTCGAAAATCGGACAGGAACGCAGGAACTCCTGATACTCGTCGTCATTGCAGAAATCCATGACACGCTCGACTCCGGCGCGGTTGTACCAGCTGCGATCGAACAGAACGATTTCGCCCCGCGTCGGAAGCGCGGCGACGTAGCGTTGAAAGTACCATTGGCCCCGCTCGCGTTCCGTCGGCGTGCCGAGCGCGACGACGCGGCAGATGCGAGGGTTCAGGCTCTCGGTGATCCGCTTGATGACGCCCCCTTTGCCCGCCGCGTCGCGGCCTTCGAAGATGACGGCGACCCTCAGGCCATGCAGCCGAACCCATTCCTGCAACTTGATGAGCTCGAACTGCAGATGAGCCAGTTCGTCGATGTATTTGTAGTCCTTCGGAGGTTTGTGCGACTTTGGCCGTCCGGCCGCATGCCAATACTGCTCGACGGCCGTGACCTCCTTGGCGTTGCGCAGGACGGATTGCTCCGCTGCACCGGATTTGCGCTTCTTTGCCATTGGCTTCCCCAAACTCGCGCAATGATGGCGAGCGATGAATGTCGCAAGACAATTCCGGCATCAATTCGAACGGCGTCCTGAACAGCCTCGCGGCCGAGGCCCGGACCCTTGATCAGAATCAGATCAGCAAGTGTTCGATCGGTCCAGACTGAACGCATTGAGCTAAATCAAGGGCGTCGGCGGCGAGATCCGAGTCCTCAGGCATGCCGGCCGCGCAAATAGATTGGGGCCGGCAACAAAGCTGCCGGCCCCGATCCCGTTCGACTTGTTTCCCGTCGATCGACTTACCGGGAATCCCGATCGCCATCCCGGTCATGGTCATGATCCCTGTCGAAATCGAACAGGTCGAACAGGTCTCCGATCGCCGGCATGTTCACGGGAACATAGGCATTGTCGTCGTCCATCCGCGGATTGGGCAGGTTGTCGCGGCTGCGCGCGCTGAGCTTGCCGAGATGCCAGTTGCGTTCCACGAATTTCACGAACGAGGAGTGTTCGTTGTAGACGTGGCTGACGTGACCGCCGCGCGAGAACGGCGAAACCGCAATCATCGGAATGCGCGGTCCGGTGCCGAAGAAGTCGACCGGCTGGATGAAGCCGGAGTCGTAATATCCGCCGCCCTCGTCCACGGTGACGAAGATCGCGGTGCTTTCCCACAGCTCCTTGTTGCCCTGGGCAAGCGCGATGATGTTCTTGGTGAAGGCCTCGAACAGATTGAATTTCGAGGATGCCGGATGGCCGTCCATGGCGCCGTCCGGCTTGACGTACGACACCGCGGGCAAGGTCCCGTTCTTCAGATCGTTGAAGAGATCGGTGACGTCACGCATGTGATCGGCACGCATCGCCGGATAGTTCAGCTGATACTCGAACGGGTTGCAGATGTTGCAGTAGATTCCGTCGAGCGGAGCGCCGGTACCGGACACATTGTAGCTGCCGCCATAATACTTCCACGGGATGTTCCTGGCGCTCAGGAGATCGCCAATGCTGGTCATGGTGACCGGGGGAATGGAACCGGCTCCGCTCGGCGTGCCCTGCGGCGTCCATGCCGGGTTGATGTTCACCGCATTATAATAGTGGCCGGCATCGCACCTGGACTGGACCGTGTAGGGCAGCTTGCCGAGGTAGTCCAGGATCGGCTTGATCCCCGGCTGCGCCGGGTCGGAACAGTTGAACCACTGCTTGCGCGCGGTGTACTGGTTCAGCGTGTTCGGCTGCGGGTCGGGATTGTAGACGCTGGCGGCCGGCGGCGTCGCGGTGTTGCCGTGGCCGTCGCCGAAGAACACCTGATCGGCAAAGCCAAGCGGCACGCTGTCGGGCCCGGTGCCGCCCATCACCGGCTGATGATAGTTGTCGCTCATGGTGTAGTTGTCTGCGAGGAATTTCAGATAGGGCACATCGCCCTTCTGCATGTTGAAGAACGCCATGGTCTGCCCGGTATCGTGCGGCGTGCCGCCGGGCGGAGTCGAATAGGTCGTGGTGACGGCCGATTGCAGGTCGTGCAGGCAGCCGGTCGGGTTGCGCCGGCTGACGTGCTCGCTATCAACAGCGCAATCCATCTGCTGCCACATCTGGAAGAACTGATGGATGGTGTCGCCGGTATAGGCGTCATAGGGCATGGTCGGACCGGTCATCTGGAATGGGCCGGGCGGTAGGGTGTTGACGTTGGTGATGCGAACGTCCGGGCCCAGACTGTTGGGCAGACCGGTGCCGCCGGTTCCGAACAGGAACTGGTCGGCAGCGGGTAGTCCGGGATCGCCTCCCGGTATGCCCAGGATGGGAGCCCCCGTCGCATTCTGCACACCGGCGAGGTCGGGTGCGGGCAGCACTGAATATAATGACTTGTTGGCCGATCCGGCGCTGATGAAGTATTTTCCACCGTTCGGCGCCGAGGTGAGCTGAAACTGATGCCCCCGGTCAAAATTTTCATTGGGCGAGCCGTCCGCCTTGATGACGCGCTCGGAGAACAGGTTCAGCACCCGTTCATCGTCCGACTTCGGCACATAGGTGGCGAACAGGTGATCGAAACTGCGATTTTCGCCGACGATGATGATGACGTGCTTGATCGGCGACGCGGTCTCCATATGATCGTGATCACGCCCGTCTTCCGCGCGAACGCCTTGCGAAAGCGCAAGGGCTGTCAGCGAAACGCCGAGCAGGCCAACCCTGCGCGCAAGCGCTAATTTGTGCATAACATTCTCCTGTTGGATTTTTGAACATCAGGGCAACAGGCGGGTTATTATGCTGCGACGATGACACGCATTTTCCGATTGCGTGACAGAACCGGGAACGTTGGAACGAGATCGCCAACTGATCGTCACAAAAACGACTGGCGAATCGCGATCTGGTCATCGACCGCTTTGCAACGGCATCGGTCGTTCCGAGCCGTCGCGCGGCGATTTACCTTTCTGCACGGTCGGGCATTGGTCAGAACGACTGACCGACAGAATTCATGTGAGGCGGACTTGATGATCGGAAAAAATCGGCGCAGGGTCGGCCGCTGAGCATTAAAAAGCCATCAATGGAGTAGAGGCGCTAACCATGACCGCTACATCGATGGGCCGAATCATCGTGCCGTCGCTTGCGCTTGTTGCAGCATGTGGCGCAGCAATTGCCTTCGGCGTGACGCATGTGTGGCGCGAGGCGCCGCCTGAAACAAAAGCCGCGATCGCAGCACCTGCGGTTTCATCGCCTGCAGTTTCGCCGCCTGCATCCGGCGCTCGGGATGACAGTTCGGCTGCGCTTGCAACCGCCCAGGCGACAGCGCGCGACGTGGCCGCGGAACTTGCGGTATCGCCACTCCCGCCGGTCGCCGATCAGTCCACCCCCGCCTTCGACGTTGCCCGCATCGAGCAGAGCGGCGACGCGGTCATCGCCGGCAGAGCCGCGCCGGGGGCCACCGTGGAACTGTTGCGCAACGGCGAGCGCCAGGATCAAGCGGTTGCCGATCAATCCGGCCAATTCGTCATGGTTCCTCCCCGACTCCCCGCTGGGGACTACGAGCTGACGCTGCGGTCCAGATCGCCTGACGGTACCCAGGCAACATCCAAGCACGGCGTGACAGTCGCGTTGAACCAGGAACAGCCCCGCTCTGGCCCGCTGCAGTCGCATGGCGAAGCGCCGGCCAATATTCCAGAAACGGCGGCGGCGAGCCGGTCGCCGCAAGGCGCCGCTGTCCCGTTGCCGCAGAGCGCGGCTATCTCGCAGCCGACGCTCGCGGCTGCCGTCACCGCGCCGCCGGAGGGACGTGCGTCGTCCGCGGCGGTCGGGCCGAGGATGACGACCACGATTGTGTCCCGTGGCGACAGCCTGTGGCGCATCAGCCGCCTCACCTACGGCGTTGGCCAGCGCTATTCGGTGGTTTACAGAGCGAACCGGGACCGGATCGCGGATCCGAATCGTATCTATCCCGGCCAGGTCTTTGTCCTTCCCCAAGCGCGCTGAGACATTTGCGAGCACGTAGCTTCTTGATGCCCGTGAAGTGCCACGAGCAACCATTCGCCTTGTGCGAGAAGCGGCTTCACGCCACTTGCGGCTCCGTGTGCGGTCTCCACGCGATCATGCCTTCGGTCCGCGCCCGCACCTCGGGCGAGGCGAGACAGGTGGCAACCGCCTCGTAGCCGGGAGCGCCGGGATAGGGGGCGACGCTGATCGGGGGGCTGTGATTGGCGGGGCAGAAAATGATCGACTCTTCGGCGCCAACCGCGGCCAGGTCCAGGATCGCGCAGGAGCGCGTCATCAAGAAGAGCGGCGGCGCGCCGGGCCCGCGGCGGCGCAGATGCGCGATCAGCGCCAGCTGGGCGGCCTGCTCCAGCCCCTGCTCCACCATGTCGACAACAATGGCCGCGCCTTCGGATTCCAGCCCGACGAGAACGGCAACGAGCGCCTCTGACGCCGCAGCACCGTCTTCAACAAGCCAGGCCAAGGCCTGATCGACCCGCGACTTGAGTGCCGGGTCGGCATCGAGTTGCGCCCGCGCCGCCGCGCCTTCGTGCTCGATCCGATCCAGGCCCAGGAAGACGGCATGAGGCAGGGTTTCAGCCAGGCGCTTGGCCAGCCGTGTCTTGCCGCACCCCAACGGTCCGGTGATATAATTCAACGGCCGCACATCGGTGAGCTCGAACCGCTCGCCGCCCCAGGGCCAGGGAAGATCGAAGGCGACGTTGAGCTTGTCGGTTGATCCTAGCAGGCGCACCAGTTCTTTAGCTGTCGGGGACTTGCCCTGCGCGAGACCGGCCCTGATGTCACGGACCTTCTCGACCGTGCCGGCCAACTGGCGGATCCGGCCTTCGAGCGTTGCCTGGTGGGTGGCCAGGGCCGGCTCCAGGCCTCGCGGATCATCTCCCAGCACCCGCGCGATCTGTGACAGGCTCAGTCCGAGCGCGCGCAGGGTCACGATCTCGGACGCCTTCGCCATCTCGTCGGGACCATAGGCCCGCCATCCCGCCGCGGTGCGGCCGGGCGTTATCAGGCCGTGCTGCTCATAGAGCCGCAGCGCCTTGGCGGAAACGCCGAGCCGCTGAGCGGCTGCGGAAGGGTTCAGGAATTGCGCGGAAGAGCTCACGAATCACCTCGTTGTTTGCTGACCGCAGCCTTATCGGGGCAGTCCCAGGGGCCGGGTCAAGCGGGTGCGCGCGGCATTCGACAATTTGTCGCCGCCGCGAAAACGCCGACCTCGTCGTTCAGCGCTTGCTTGCGGAGAGTCAGGAAACGCGCCAGCATCATGAGGTCTGCCTCACATCTTCATTCGACAGGGAGCCACCCGTGAAGATCGTCGACCTCAGCCGCGAGCTTCATCACCGTTCGCCGACCTATCCCGGCCATCCACCCGTCATCCACGGCGTCTGGAAGACCCACCAGGAATCCTTCGTCGAATCCGGCAATGTCCACGGGCTGGCCTCGATGTTCATCCAGATGCCCGACCATGCCGGCACCCACATCGACGCGCCCCGGCACTTCGGCGCGAGCGGCATTCCGATCGACCAATACCCGCTGGAAAAATGCATCGTTCCCGGCATCTGCATCGACCTGCGCCACATCGCAGCCCGCGCCGAGATCAGCCCTGCCGATCTCGACGCCGCGGTCAAGTCGGCCGGCGTGGCGGTGCCGAAGGGCGGCACCGTCCTGCTCTGCACCGGCCATCACGAACGCACCTTCCCGCGCAAGGAATATGCGACCGACAATAGCGGCGTGAACGTCGCGGCGACCGAATGGCTGGCGCGGCAAGGCATCGTGCATTTCGGCATCGATTCGATGCGGCCGGGACCGCAAGGGCCGGTGAACTCGCTGGTGCACAAGGCCTGCCTCGATCTCGACATCACCCATATCGAGAGCCTGTGCAACCTGGAAGCGCTGCTCGGCCAAGGCCGGTTCACCTTCATCGGCCTGCCGCTGAAGTGGCGCGACGGCACTGCCTCGCCGATCCGCGCGGTGGCGGTGTTCGATCTTTAGCTGTAGCGTTGGAGGATATCGGGAGGAGCACTGATGCGCGCCCTGACATCCGCAAGGCCGACGCGCCGCGCGTTGCTGCGAACCATGGGCATCATCGCTGGCGCAGCCGGAGCCACCGCGCTCGGACTCGGTCGAGCGAGAGCTGCAACCTATCCCGAACGCCCGATCAAGATCATCGTGCCGTTCGCACCGGCCGGACCGACCGACATCATGGCGCGCATCCTTGCGACGCATCTCGGGGACGCGGTCGGCGGAACGGCGATCGTCGAGAACCGGCCGGGCGCCGGCGGCAATATCGGCATTGGGGTCGCGGCCCGCGCCGAGCCGGACGGCTACACGCTGCTGATCACGTCCAGCGCCTTCGTCGTCAATCCCAGCCTGTACGCAAAGATCCCCTACGATCCCTTCACCGACTTTGCGCCGATCGCGGAACTTGGAACCTCGCCCAACGTGATCCTGGCCGATCCCAAGCTCGGCCTGAATTCGATCGCCGATCTGGTGGCGCGGGCCCGCGCCCATCCGGGCGAACTGAATTACGCAAGCCCCGGCGCCGGCACGACGCCACATCTGTCGGGCGAGCTGCTCAAGGTCGCCGCGGGAATCCAGATGGTGCACGTGCCGTTTTCCGGAGCCGGTCCCGCGATCCAGGCCCTTCTCGGCGGCACCACGCAGCTTGCCGTGACGGCGCTGCCGCCGGCGCACCCGCACATCGAATCCGGCGCGCTGAAGGCGCTCGCGGTCACCGGGGCGCAGCGCTGGTTCGACCTGCCTGCGGTGCCGACCATGGTGGAACTCGGCTATGCCGGTTTCATCTCGGACACGTTCCAGGGATTTCTGGCACCGGCGAAAACGCCGGCCGCAATCGTCGAACTTTTGTCGGCCAAGACGATCGGAATCTTGAAGACTCCTGGGATCGCCGAGCAATTGCGCAACAACGGCTTCGAGGTCGAAGCCTTCGGTCCGGACGAGATGCGCAAGCGCATCGCGGACGAAGTGCCGAAATGGCGCGACATCATCGCCAAGGCGGGAATCAAGCCGGTTTGATTCGTATTCAGTTCGGCACGAAGAAGGCGCGTGCAACAGCCTAGCCACTCACTCCCGACGCCTTCGGCGATCTTCGCTTCTGTCTGAAGCAGGTCTGTGCCGGAGCACTGTCCGCAGGACGCCAATGAACAAGAATGCTGCAACTGGCCAATGAAACCAGATTTTGTGCGGATTGGTGAAAACATTGATGAGTATCAGAAAGCCCGAAACTGTGAGGACTGCCGCAATGGGGCGAGGCAGGCTCGCTAACCGATCCGAGATGGAGCTCATCCACGTGGATGGCTCGTATCGGTCGCGAATCCGTTGAGCGCCAGCTTCCGAGGCTGCAACTGTTCCGGCTTGGGGAGTGGGGCTTTCGTCAATTTGGAAGCTATGTCGCCCGGCGACTCGGCCGCCCATGGCAACGCGATAGCTGATCACGGGAGCAACGTTCTTCATCTGTTGCTGGCCGAGACAGTCAAAGCCAAGGGATAGCTTGTTGTGCACCTGATCGTAGACGGAAGCCGAGATCACGACGCCACCGGGCTCGGCGAGATCTTGCAGCCGCGCCGCGATGTTGACCCCGTCGCCAAAGATGTCGGAACCGTCCACCATCACATCTCCCAGATTGATGCCGATGCGAAACCGCATGGGGTGCGCGTTTGGTGGGTCCGAATCCTGATTGGAAATTTCCTGCTGAATCTCGACCCCACACTGCACGGCCTCGACAACGCTGGCGAACTCGGCGATCACGGCATCGCCCCAGGTATTCACGATCCGCCCGTCATGGCGCTCCACCAGTCCTGCAATGGCGGAGCGGTAGCGGCGCAGCGTGCCCAACGTCCCCGCTTCGTCTGCTGCCATGAGGCGAGAATAGCCGTGCACATCGGCGCACAGGATGGTGGTCAGCCGCCGTTTCACCTTGTCGTCGGTCATCGACCACATGGTAGCCCAACTGACCGCCAAATGCATCAGGCATCGTTTTGCGCCACAGCGGTTGAAAGGCCAATCCTGGCCTACAGCGAAGCCGGGCTCAAAACTAATCGCCCATTGGGGCAAACCGGACGTTACTGGCCGGCCTTCGAGATAGCGCTTGTGACCCGATGTATGGTCCGGCCGTACACCTTGGAATTTCCGTGATTTTCGCGCGAGCGCATCGCGGACGACGTGCCTGGATGGCGCAACATCATCGCCAAGGCGGGCATCAACCCGGTTTGATCTGATTGTGCAGCGCGCACACCACAAGTGTATTGCTGGCTCGCCGCGGCATGTCTTACGCTCCCTTCGCGATACAACTGCTCCGCGAGTGCCGCGGCGCGCGTTGAAACGAGCTCCTGCCCGGTGAGACAGCGAGCCGATAAGAACCCAGGGGAGGAATGATCATGAGCACACGTCGAGATTTCCTGAAGACCGGCAGCGCGGCATTGGCGAGCGGAATCGTGTTCTGCGGCTGCGGCATGTTGCATCGCGCAGTGGCGCAGGAGCCGGCCCGCCAGACGCTTCCGGTCAAGGTCGCCGGCAAGACCGTCAAGACCATCGACGTGCACTCGCACTGCCAGTTCCGCGAGGCCGGCGCCCTGCTCGGCGCCGACGGCCCCAAATTGCAGGTACCGCCGGTCAACAATGCCGAGGCCGCCTTCATCGAGATCGACCAGCGGCTCGCCGCCATGGATGGGCAGGCGATCGACATGGAGGTGCTGTCGATCAACCCGTTCTGGTATGATCGCGAGCGTGAGCTGGCCGCGCAGATCGTCAAGATCCAGAACGAGAAGCTGGCCGAGCTCTGCGCCTCCAAGCCCGACCGCTTCGCGGCCTTCGCCTCGCTCACCCTGCAGGCGCCGGATCTGGCGGTCCAGGAACTCGAGACCGCCGTGAAGAAGCAGGGACTGAAGGGCGCCGCGATCGGCGGCATGGTCAATGGCGTCGAATTCTCCGATGCCAAATTCCATCCCGTATGGGCCAAGGCCGAGCAACTCGGCGTGCCGCTGTTCATTCATCCGCAGGGCGTGCCGGAACTGAGCAAGCGGCTCGCAGGCAACGGCTGGCTCGGCAACACCATCGGCAATCCGCTGGAAACGACGATCGCGCTCTCGCATCTGATCTTCGAGGGCACCTTCGATCGCTTCCCCGGCCTGCGGGTGATCGCCGCGCATGGCGGCGGCTTCCTGGGTTCGTACGCCGACCGCTCCGATCATGCCTGTCTGGTCGGACCGAAGGGCTGCAATCCGGACATCAAGCTCCAGAAGCAACCGACCGAATATCTCAAGCAGATCTATTTCGATTCCCTGATCTTCTCGCCGGAGGCGATCCGCCACCTGGTGGCACAGGTGGGGGCAGGCCAGATCGTGATGGGCAGCGACTATCCCTATCCCTGGCAGCTCCATCCCTCGGACCACATCCTGGCCTGCTCATCCCTGAACGATGACGAGAAGGCGGATATCCTCGGACGCACCGCGGCCAAACTGTTCAATCTGACGTCCTGAAGTTTCGCAGCCGGCCGGACTGACGCGGGCCGCGACCAACCGGTCATGGACGCGGCGGCAAAGCCTGCCTAAACTCGGCGCAGCCATTACCGACGCCGGGACAACCGGCGCGGCCAAACCACGCGGCATAGGCCGCCGCAGGGAGGATGACGATGGAACGCTTGACCCGGAGCACCCGCGCACTCAGCCTGATCTCGATCCTGACCGCCTCGACCTTTTGCCTCGCGACGCCGGCGCCGGCGGAAGAGAGCTTCAAGCTCGGCATCGTGACATTCCTGTCCGGGCCAGCCGCCGACAGTTTCGGCGTGCCGGCCCGCAATGGCGGTCAATACGTCATCGATCAGTTCAACAAGGGGATGGCTCCCGCCCCCTTCGACAAGATCGGATTCGGCGGGATCAAGATCGAGCCCGTCATCATCGACGAGAATGGCGGCGCCACCAAGCAGGTCCAGGAGCTGCGCAACCTCTATGAGCGCGACAATGTCGACGCCGTGGTCGGCTATATCGGCTCGGGCGACTGCCTCGCGGTGGCGCCGATCGCCGAAGAGCTCAAGAAGATGCTGGTGCTGATGGATTGCGGCACGCCGCGCATCTTCGAGGAAGCGAAATACAATTTCGTGTTCCGCACTGCCGCGCATGCCACGATGGATAATGTCGGCCTCATCCGTTACATGAAGGCCAACAACATCAAGATGAGCACGATTTCGGCGATCAACCAGGATTACGCCTGGGGCCAGGACAGCCGGGCAGACTTCCTCGCCGCCGCCGGACAGCTCTATCCCGGCACCAAGCTGGAGGCGGACCTGTTGCCGAAATTCGGTGCCGGCCAATACGGCACCGAGATTTCCGCACTGGTCAGCGCCGGCTCCGACGTCGTCTATTCGAGCCTGTGGGGCGGCGATCTGCAGGCCTTCATCCTGCAGGCCGGCCCGCGCGGCCTGCCGAAGCGCAGCCAGCTCGTGCTCAGCGCCGCCGATCACGTGCTGCCGCCGCTCGGCGACAAGATGCCCGACGGCGTCATCATCGGCGCGCGCGGCGCCTATGGCCTGATGTCGCAGCGATCGCCGATCAACGACTGGCTGTTCAAGGGATATCAGGCCGCCAACGGCGTCTATCCGGTGCAGGCCGCCTATCGCATGACCCAGGCACTGCTCGGGCTGAAGGCCGCGGTGGAGAAGGCGATGGCCGGCAACGGCGGCAAGAAGCCCTCCACTGACGAGATGGTCGCGGCGATGACCGGACTGGAATGGCAGTCGCCCGGAGGACTGGTGCAGATGAAGCTGGCCGATGGCCATCAGGCCATTCAGCCGATCGCCTTCGGCCGCACCAAATACAACCCCGACCTGAAGCGGGTCGACGTGGTGGATATCCAGTATTTCCCCGCCGAATGCGTCAACCCGCCTGCAGGTGTCAAGGCGCTCGACTGGATCAAGGGCGGCATGGCCGGCGCCAAGTGCGACTGAGTGCAACGAAGGCGTGTCGCCTCGCACCAGATCGCCGGCGGCGCCTTGCTGCCGCCGTCGGTCGTTTCCAGGCTCTCCGACCTCATCCTGAGGAGCAAGCCTTCGCCCGTAGGGCCAAGGCTAGCGTCTCGAAGGATGGCGGCTTGCACGACTGTCGCCCGCGGCCATCCTTCTCAAGGCGATGCAAAAAGCATCGTCCGGAGACGCATCGCTTGCGCGATGCTCCTCAGCATGAGGTTCGCGGCGGACGCCGACATGATTCGAGCTTCGAAATCGCTGGACTAGCGACCTCGCGTTTGACAGCGCCATGAATTTGCTTCTGACGATCGTTCTCGACGGGCTGATCGAGGCATCGTGGCTGTTTGTCGTGGCGCTCGGGCTGACGCTGGTGTTCGGCGTGCTCAAGATTCTCAACATTGCCCATGGCAGTTTCTATGCGCTCGGCGCCTATGTCGCGGCAAGCGTGGTCACGACCACGGCCGCGCATCATCTGCCGCCGGCCATCGGTTTCGTCGCCATGCTGCTGTCGGTGGCCCTGGTCGCCGCCGCGATCGGCGCGCTGCTCGAACGCGGCCTGCTGAAGATGTTTTATGGCCGCGACGAGGTGGTGCTGCTGCTGGTGACCTACGCGGTCTTTCTCATTCTCGAGGATGTCACCAAGCTGATCTGGGGCGTCAACCCGATCTATGCAACGCAACCTTACGAGCTGTTCGGCAATGTCGACGTCGCCGGGCTCTCCTACGTCGGCTACGACCTGATGCTGATTCCGGTCGCCGCAGCAATTGGCCTCGCGGTCTGGTTCGGCCTCAATCGCACGGTGCTCGGCAAGATCGTGCTGGCCGTCATCCACAATGAGGAAATGAGCGTCAGCATGGGCGTGCGGGTGAACCGGGTCTATGCCGCCGCATTCGCCTTCGGCGTGCTGCTCGCGGCCATCGCAGGGGCCTTGACGGCGCCCAAGATCTCGATGCAGCCGGGCCTCAGTTCGGACGTCATCATCCTGAGCTTCGCGATCGTGGTGATCGGCGGCCTCGGCAGCGTCGAAGGGGCCGCGGTCGGCGCCGTCCTGGTTGGGCTCGCCCGCGCGGCTGCGGTCCACCTGATGCCGGAGGTCGAACTGTTCATGATCTACCTGATCATGGCCGCGGTGCTCATGGTGCGCCCCGAGGGCCTGTTCAAGCGCGAGACGGCAAGGCGGATCTGACGATGCAGCGCCGCTTTCATCCCCTCGTCCTGATTGTGCCGGTGATCGCGGCGGCGCTGCTCGGCCGCCTGCTGCCGACATGGACCCTGTCGCTCGCGACGGTTGCTGCCTCCAACGCGCTGGTTGCGCTCGGCATCGTGATCCTCGCCCGCACCGGCAACGTCTCGTTCGGCCAGGGCCTGTTCTTTGCCGCGGGCGGCTACGGCGTCGCGCTGGTCGCCAACGCCTCGGGCCTCACCGACGCCGTGGCGCAAATGCTGATCGGCGGCATCGCGAGCGGCCTGCTCGGACTCCTGATCGGCCCCCTGATCGCCCGTTACAGCGGCATCTTTTTCGGCATGCTGACCCTGGCGCTCTCGATGGTGTTCTACGGCGCGCTGCTGAAGTCCAGCGCGCTCGGCGGCTCCGACGGCTTCAACGTCGGGCGGCCGACCCTGTTCGGCATGGTCTTTGCCGATCCGCGCGAGGCGGATTTCATGCTCTATGCGGTCGCGGTGGCGACCACCGGGCTCGCCGGCATCGCGGCCGCGATCCTGTTCCGCTCCGAATTCGGGCTGGTCAGCCTCGCGGTGCGCGAGAACAATCTGCGCGTCGAATATCTCGGCCTGTCGGCCAATCGGGTCATCGCCGTCAACTTCGCGATTGCCGCGACGTTCGCGGGCGCAAGCGGCGCCTTCGCGCTGATGGCGCAGCGGCATATCGATCCGCAATTCGCCTATTGGACGACGTCGGGCGAGTTCGTCTTCATCGCCGTGCTGGCGGGCTATCAGAGCGTTGCGGCGGTCTACGTCGCCTCGCTCGCGCTCGAATTGGTGCGCTCGTTTTCCAACCTCTATCTGCCCAACACATGGCAGCTCGTGCTCGGCATCTTCCTGCTGGCCGTGATCCTGTTCCTGCCGCGCGGCATCGGTTCGCTGTGGGCCGGAAGCGCCCGCAAGAGCGCCGAGCCTGCTGCTGCGACGCCAGCCGCCGACGGCGGAGGCGTGCCGTGACTGCGGTGCTGTCGGCGCGCAAGCTCAACAAGCGATTTGGCGCGGTCGTCGCCGCCGACGATCTGTCGCTCGACATCGCGGCCGGCCAGAAGGTCAGCCTGATCGGCGCCAACGGCGCCGGCAAGACGACCTTCGTCAACCTGGCGACCGGATATCTCAAGCCCGACAGCGGCTCGATCGCGCTCGACGGCACCGACATCGGACGACGTTCGCCGCGGAGCGTGGCGCGGCTCGGCATCTCGCGCTCGTTTCAGATTCCGCAATTGTTCGTCGACCTCACCGCCGTCGAAAATCTTGCCGTGGCCATCGCCGGCGCGCGCAGCGAGGCGCTCTCCCTGCGCGCGCCGGCCGAGGCAGGCGGGCGCCGCGAGCAGGCCGTCGAATTCCTCGACCGGTTCGGCCTCGCCGGACAGGCCGACCGCCCGATCTTCGAGCTCGCAGGCGGCGTGCGCAAGCTGGTCGACATCGCCATGGCGCTGGCGCGGCGGCCCAAGCTCCTGCTGCTGGACGAGCCGACATCGGGCGTCTCGGCGGAAGAGAAATTCGCGACCATGGACCGGGTCATCCATGCCGTCGCGCCCGACGCCGCGACCATCGTCTTCGTCGAACACGACATGGAAATCGTCAGCCGCTATGCGGACCGGGTGGTGGCGTTCTACAGCGGCCGCATCATCGCGGATGGCGCGCCAGGATCCGTCCTCGGGGATCCCGACGTGCGCCGCTACGTGACCGGGGGACTCCGATGAGCCGGCCTGCACCCCTGCTCGACATCGACAACCTGATGGTCGAGATCCAGTCGATGCCGGCGTTGCGCGGCTTCTCCATGCAGCTCCCCAGAGGCGCCATGGTCAGCCTCGTCGGGCGCAACGGCGCCGGCAAGACCACGCTGATGCGCACGATCATGGGGCATCTGAAGCCGGCGCGGGGCGTCATCCGTTTCGAGGGCGCCGACATGTCGGCGCACCCGCGCCATGCCCGCGCCGCGCTCGGCATCGGCTACATGCCGGAAGATCGCGGTCTGGTGCCGCGATTGACGGTGGAGGAAAATCTTCTGTTGCCGCTGTGGGTCGCCCCGCATCTCGACCGCAAGGCACGGCTCGAATTCGTCTATGGGGCGATCGGCGAACTTCGCGACATGCGCGGCCGCAAGGCGCTGCTGTTGAGCGGAGGCCAGCAGAAGCTCGTTGCGCTCGGCCGCGCACTCGCCATCGGCACCAAGTGCCTGCTGCTCGACGAACCCTTCGAGGGAATTGCGCCGGCGCTTGCCGAGCGCCTCGCTGACGTTCTGTCATCGCTCAGGGGCAAGGACCTCACCCTGCTGATGGCGCAATCGGACATGAATCATTCGCGCGGACTTGTCGACGTCGAAGTCACGATCGAGCGCGGCGCAAATCTCGCGGCGCTCTAAAGCGCCGGCATCACTCGACCCGCGCGGCCCATCCGTGCATGGCTGGTTGCGCAAGTTGGACCGGAGCCGCGGACCTCAGGTTGGGGGAAACATATTCGGCCTGGACCGTTTCCGAAATCAACGCCGGACTCCCCCGGTTGATCAAAGCGAGTCCGACAAGTGCACAGATGATGATGCCGTTGACGACGAGCAGTCGCGGGGGCTTGTTTCGCCGGTCGGCATGGTCTGAATCATTTTGCGGCGGCAGCATTGCTTACTCCTGTACAAGTCACGTCGGCGTGACTGCATGACGCTACTGCATACGATTGCAAAAAGGTATCGCACCTCGAGGATTTGTTACGTTCAGGTTAACTTCGGCCGCCACAATGTCTCCAACAATTCCGGATGACTTGCGAGCCTGGTTTTTCACCGATGCACGCGACGCGGCATCCGGGTTGATCCGCAATCACGCAACCTGCACGCGCATCGTCGCCCGGCGTGTCGCGCGAGCGTCGCCATGATTTCGTCACCAGTGGTCGACGCGGCCCGGTGCCGACTTTCAGCGCGATTGCTTTTCGCCTGGCTCGCGCCTCCTGGGCCCGAGCCTCTCGATCTCAACGCCTGGCTGATGGCCCAACCGAACCTTGACCACGGCGCGCGCTGCTGCGTTCGAGGATCGAACGCAGCCGCAGAGCCAGCTCCGTCAATTCGCCCTTGCGGTCCGCGTCTCTACGGCTGGTCCAGCAAGTTGCACCGTAGCGGTACTCTGTTCGGGGGCCACGAACTCAGCCTGCACCGTCGCCGAGATCAGCGCCGCCGTCCCGCCGTTGCCGAATGCGAGGCCAAGAAGCCCGAACAGAACTGCACAATGAACGACCAAGAACCTTGGCGAATTGCTCTCGAACGCGCGCCCGCCGGCCGTATTCGAATCATTTTGCGGAAACGACATTGTGTACTCCTGCTAAAGTTTAAAACACCGTTATTCTACGGACGCTAAAGCAATCGATTGCGCACAATATGTCACGGGCAAGATTCTATTTTGCAGCGCCGACTTTTTGCCGCCACAAATTCTCCAAGAAGTCTCGATTGTTGTCGGGGTTGCAGGTTGTCTTCTTTGCTACTCGGCCTCGGTCGAACCGAGCTCGGCAAGTTCGCGCAGCGGTTCGGCATTGAGCACGACGATGGCGCCGTGCTCGAGTCGCAACCAGTCCCGCGCCGCCCACGCGCGCAATTGCTTGTTGATGCTCTCGCGCGTCATGCCGACCATTTCGCTGATTTCCTGCTGGGTGATCGCGATGGTTTGGCTCGCGGGTTCCAGCTTGCGCTTCTCGGTCAAGCCGAGCAGTGCGCTTGCAAGCCGGCCCGGCAGATCCTGAAGGATGACCTGTTCGACCTGATCAGTGGTCCATCGCAGCCGCGTACAGAGCAGCTCGATGAGTTTCATCGCCAGCGCCGGCTGGCTTTGCACGAAGGGAAGAAAATCGCGGCGGTCGATGACCAGGATTTCGCAGTTGGTGTTTGCCGTGGCGTCGGCGGTCCGACCGCGGTGTCCGTCGAGCAGGGCGACCTCGCCGAAAAGATCGCCGGGACCGCTCAGGTTCAGGATGGCGTTACGGCCATCGGGCGAAGACACACTGATTTTCACGGTACCGCTGATCACCACGTACAGGCTGTTGCCGGCATCACCTCGTGAAAACAACGTCGCCCCCCGCTTCAGCGAGGTCGGCTTGGCATAGCGGCAGAGCTGGTCCAATGCCTCGGGGGCAAGATCCCTGAACACCGGATGCTTGCGCAGGACCAATAGCTTGCTGCTCGCCGACGAACGAGTCTCACCTGTCTTGTCCAGAGGCACGGCGGTTTGGACTCCAAGGGCGGAGCCGGCGACAAGCCGGCTCCGCGAGGGGTTATTTCTTCAGCGACGTATTTGGACAAAGCATATGCAGGCCAATATGCGCCTTGCCCTTGTGCTTGAACTTCTTGACATGCAGATCGTGGGACGCGTCGACATTCTCACCGACCTTCAGCACCATCGGCAGCGGATTCCTGGACCGGAGATTGGCCGAAACAACCTTGGTCAGCTGGTTGCGGACCTTTGGCGGAATGCCGCCGGAATGCTTCTCCCACTTGGCATGTCCCGCGGTTGATCCGGCTTCGTCGGCCCAATTTTCCTTGTTGGGAACCAGCATTTTCGTATATTGCTGCCCGAACTTGTAAGGCCCGTGCTGCTTCTCGTATTCCTTAAATTTCTCTGCGGTCTTTTTTATGTTTTTCGGGCTGTACAATTCATTGATGTGCTGTTCGAATTTTCCGCCGTAAACCAATCCAGACATCTTCCACTCCTGCGGTAAGCGGCTCAATACGCCGTGGGCCAAACGTCACGATTTAAAACCCGGACAACCTGTCCTTAGCATTCCCCTGAGATACAATCACTTCTGATCGCGTCGAAAGACTCGATACCTTGGAAGAATTCTTTCTGGGCCTCGGTAATCCCTCCCGAAACAGCCAATATCCGACCGAGCGTTTGTCGAGCCCGCGCCAGCAGGGGCCGAGCTTCCAGGCTCGAAGCCAGTTCGACGACTTGCTTCAAACATTCGACGGCCTGCTCCGTCGTATCAGCTTGCGCCGCCAGGATATCGGCCTCGGCGAGGGCGGCCAGGGCCTCGACTCCTCCATACCCCTTTTGCTTGGCACCGGCGCGGCAGGCCCGTGCGATGGTCAGGGCTTGAGAATGGTCCCCGAGCAGACTGTAAGCCAGGCTCAGATAGACCGGCACGACCACGGTGCTGCTTTGATGCCCCAGTGCCTCGGCTTCTTCCCTGGCCTCAAGCAGCAGGTCTCGCGCACGATCTCCAACTCCTTGCTGCACATACAGGTTTCCCAGAGTCCCCATAATCAGCGGGAGCAGCTGCCGCACCTCATTCTCTCGCGCCAACAGCAGAGCATGGTCAAGGTCCTCCTCTGCCTTCTCGATATTGCCTCGCCATAGCTCGAGCAAGCCGCTCGCGTAGCTCGCAGCGATGAGGTCGTAGGGGCGAGCATGACGGTGAGCAAGCTCCCGCGCCTGATCGGCATAGCGTTCCGAAGCATCGAATTCACCGACCCAAACGTGGATGACCGATCGCATCGTGTGGCATAGCAGAAGCAGGCTGGGCCCCGTCGAGCCGGGCGGCACGTGCTCCGGCGCGTCGACAATGCGCGCGCTCGCTTGTTCCAGCCATCGCTCAGCGGCGCGATACTTGCCGGCCAGGAAGCACGACTGCCCCAGACCATATTCGGCAAATCCAAGCCAAGTCGCATTATTCAGTTTTTTCGCCAGCGCGACCGCTTCCTCTCCCGCCGTCATGGCTTCGTAGGGGGTGCCATAGAAGTTCAATGCCGCGGCCCGCATGGCAATCGAGGCAAGCCGCCGACCTTCATCTCCGATCGCTTCCGAGCGCACTTCGGCGTCACGACAAAGGCCAAACCACTCTTTCATTCTGCCAAATGGACCAAATGCCAGCCGGGCCTCGATGCGCAGGTCGATCGCCCGGTGCTCGCGCGCGGTCGAGAAGGGCAGCCTGTCGACCGCGTCCATCGCGATCTGGAAATAGCCCGTCGCATCGCGAAACGCCGAGCGGGCAAAGGCCTTCTTCGCCGCCATTTCCCCGTAACGGTCGGCCCTCGCCCAATCCTGGGCCTTCACGGCGTGATGGCAGAGCGCCTCGGCCACGTCTTCCTCATGCCCGGCAGAGACCGCTTCCAGAGCAGCGAGAATGCGGCGGTGCAAATCTTCGCGCTGCGCGCGGAGGATCGAATCGTAGGCGACCTCGCGGATCAGATCGTGCGCGAATTCGTATTCGACCGAGGCGCCCCAGCGCGACTCCATGAGAAAGTCCAGGATCTCGAGCGACCAGAGGCGGCTTTGCAGCTGCGCCGCCGGCATGCCGGTCACCGTCGCCAGCAATTGCGGCGAGATCCGCGGCCCCACGACTGACGCGAGTTGCAGCAGCGACTTGTCGTCCCGCGACAGACGGTCGATGCGCGAGGCGATGGCGCCCTGGACGGTCGGCGGAATCCCGAGCGCGTCCCATGCGAGCTCGGACCCGCCGGATCTCAGGAGTCCGCGATTGAGCAGTTGTCGGGCGACTTCCTCGATGAACAGCGGCACCTGACCGGTATGGCGCAGCACATGGGCCTTGAGCTCGTCGAGATGTTTCCCTTCGCCGAGGAGATCGTTGAGCAGCGAGGTTGCCGCTGCGCCGTCGAGCGAGCGCAGCCATATCTTGCGGACCTCGGGGCGGGCGAGCCAGGCCGGGCTTGTCTCGGTCCGCCAAGTCAGCAGCACCAGGAGCGGTCGGCTTGTCGCAAGCGACAGGATTGTCTCGACCGCGGCCTCGCTCTGCCCGTCGATCCAGTGCAGGTCTTCCAGTAGCAACAGCGTCGGCTTGCCGGCGATCGCGCGGTCGATGCCGGCGCCAACCGCGTCGTTGATCACGCGCCGCCGCAGCAGAGGCTCCGCCTCCACCCAGCGCGGATTGTCGACCGGCTCATCCCGCACGGCGGAAAGTGCAGCCGGCCAGAGATCGGAATGCGCCGGCGTCGGCGCGTCGGAAAATCCGAGGGGCACCGCCTGCCCTCCATCCCCGAGCCGGTCCACGTTCTGCAGCAGCTTCTTGAGCAGCGCATAGGGCACGTTCTGCTCAAGGGGGCTGCAATCGGCTTCCAGGACCTGCCAGTTCCTTTGCCGCAAGATGCCAGCGAACTCGTGCGCCATCCGGGACTTGCCGATGCCCGCTGTGCCGATCAGCGCGACGACCTGTCCGGATACGCCCACTTCTCGCACTGCCTGCTCCAGCAGGGAGGTCTCTTCCGCTCGGCCGACAAAGGAGGACAGGCCCTTGGTCGAGCGCGCCCGCCAGCGCGTCAATCCGCTGATCTCGACGAGCTCATAGCAAGGGACCGGCGTCGAAAACCCCTCCAGCCGCCTTGGTGTCAGGGGCTTGAAGGTCACAAGTCCGGAACACAGGTTTTGGCAGGATTCCGAGACGAGGATCTGGCCCGCATGCGCGGCGCCCTCGAGCCGCTTCACCAGGTGGACGGCCGGTCCGCCCGCTTCGTAGATCGATGAGAGGTCGGCTTCGATCACATGGGCGATGACATAGCCGGAATGCACGCCAACCCGGACATGGAGGCCGGGATCGTTCAGCTCCCCAATGCGACGAACGAGTTCGGCCGCCGCATGACAGGCCATCGCCGCATGATTGTCGTCCGCATGAGGGGCGCCGAACAACGCGATCAATCCATCGCCACCTTCCTTGCTGACAATCCCACGGTTGCGGCGCACGGCAAGGCGCATGGCATTCAGGGCCGGTTCAAGCCGCGAGATAGCCTCTTCCGGGTCGAGATCGGAGATTAGGTCGGTCGAGCGCTGCAAGTCGGCGCAAAGAACGGTGAGATATTTTCGCTCGCCCGCAATGCGATTGCGGAGCTCCGGAGCTGCTGCTTCCGACCGATGCTCAGGAACGGCCGCCCCGCAGGATGAGCAAAAGAGATCGCCGGCTCTCAAAGTCGAAAAACAGACCAGGCAAGACACGCGTTGCTTCTCCCCATCCATCCCAAGCTAACGAAATCTCATGGCGGAACAAGCACTTAGGCGATCGACCGCGCTCTGCCGAGCAAATATTGCCGGCCGGGGACCGCTATATGCACGCGATCACCCGGACCATTTCAACGAATACAGCGAAGTTAGAGGTAGTACACAACCCAACTCACACCCTTAGGTACCGTTGGGAACATGTTGCAGACCGATTTCGTGGTTGCAAGGTCGCAGCCCCGCCCGGATCGCGGTGGTCGCGCCGCGTATGTCGGGATCAAGCCCGCCAGAGGCGACGCCCGACACGGTGCGAACTCCCGATTCGGCACACGAGTACCGTTTGCCGATGCAGGAATTTCACATTGGCGGCGCCAGCCCCATCTCCCTGATCACCCGCGCGTATTTGGCGAGCTGGTCGCGCGTCATGAGATCGAGCTCCTCCGGCGAGCTGCCGCGGATCGCGAAGCCGAGATCCTCAAGCTTGCGACGAACGTCGCCGTCACCCAGCGCCTTGAGGACTTCGGCGTTCAGGCGGGCAATGATGTCTTTCGGCGTGCCCGCAGGGGCCAGGATCGCGAACCAGGAATTGAAGACGAATCCGGGCAGTCCGGATTCCGAAACGGTCGGCACGTCGGGAAATTGCGGCAATCGCCTTGGCGTCGCGACCCCGATCAGCCGAAGCTGGCTGCCGCGTACCAGCGCTGCGACCGTCCCCAGGCCCTGAAAGCCGACCGGTATCTGACCGGCGGCAACGTCGGTCGCCGCCTGCGTGGCCCCCTTGTAGGGCACGTGTGTCAGCGAGATGCCGGCCGCCGCGGCGAATATGGCCATCGCGAGGTGCTGAGGGCTGCCTGGCCCGCCGGAGCTGTAGTCGATCTTGCCGGGTGCGGCCTTTGCCGCCGCAATCAGGTCGGCTGCGGTCCTGTAACTGGTCTGATTTCCGGCGATCAGCCCCCATTCGACGGTAGCGACCAGAGACACCGGCTCGAAGTCCTTCAAGATGTCCCAGCGCATCTTGGATTGCAGGTTGGGCACCATCGTCATGATGCTGTCGTTGAAGCCGCCGATCGTGTAGCCGTCCGGCTCGGCTCTGGCGACCTGTTCGGCACCGATCAGACCTGACGCCCCCGGCTGGTTCAGGATCACGATTTGCTGGCCCATGTTGTCGGCCATCTTCTGCGTCACGATCCGCGCCGCGACATCCACCGCGCTCGCCGCCGCAAGCGGCACGATCATCTTGATCGGCCGCTCCGGATAGGCCGTTTGCGCTGACGCGCTGGCGTTGCCGGCAACGAGTGCCAGTGCCGCGACAAGCGATCCGAGCCGGCCCATCCCTGATTCCTCCCCGCTTTGCAATCGCGTGTTCCGGGTCGCCGGCCACGATCGCTCTCTCGTATCGCAGATTGCCCTTCCACGCCGGACTTGGCAAACCGGACTTGGTAAAGCGGACTTGGCAAACCGGACTTGGCAAAATCCAGCTTAGCGATCGGCAGCGGGACGGAACCATCAACCTCGATCAGGGATGAAGCATTGTCGAAAACGTTTGAGCGGCATTGTGCAAAGGGACGAAAGGCAACGGCTGGCCGCCGCCGGGCGGCGGGACCCAGCGGTGCTTCGACTCCGAAGCTCCGGCGCAAGCCGTCGGACTATGACGGCCGCGTCTGACGGTCGGCCCAGAGCAGCACCGCTGCGAACGCCACGAAAACCGCAGCCACCGCTACGCTGACCATCATTGCATCTGCAGGCATCGTTTACTCTCCCTTGGAAACGAGGAAAAATATCCTCAGCCAGGGAAGTGCGTCTTTGATCGGGGTCAAAGCCAACCGCCAAATCATCTTCCGATCGGGGAAGCCGGTGAGATGGTATCCACTTCGCCGAGAAGGGCTTAAGCCGCCGCCAGCGCCTCGGCGCGAGCGGCATCGAGCAGACAGATGCCGCCCGGGATGATCTCGATCACGCCTTCGCGCTCGAGTTTGGTAAAGGTCCGGCTGACGGTTTCGATGGTCAGGCCGAGATAGTCCGCAATATCCTGCCTGCTCATCGGCAAGGGCACCATGTCCGATGCTGCCTTGAGCTGCGAGAGCCGGTCTCGCCACCCAACCAGGAACGTCGCGACCTTCTCTTCCGCCGAACGGCGTCCGAGCAGAACCATATGATCGCGCGCCAGATTCAACTCACGCACCGCGAGTTCGTTGATACGGCGCAGCAGACTAGCCCGATCCTGGGCAAATCGCGCGAAAGTCGCCTTGGAGAATTGGCAAATCGTAACAGGCCCGATGGCATCCGCCGAAAAATCGTGCCGCCCGGCCGTCGTCATGCCGAGAAAATCGCCCGGCAGCGCAAATCCGACGATCTGGCGGCGGCCGTCGGGCAGCAGCTTGTAGAGGCGAAGCACGCCTTCGAGGACATTGTAGAACGAGGCTGTCACGTCCTCCTGCGCGAACACGGTCTCGCAGGTCGCGAAGTGAACATGGCGGCTCATACGCTCGAATTCATCCATCTCCTTCTCGTCGAGCGCCGCGCAAACGCCGAACTGGCGGGCTACGCAATCGCTGCAGGACTGCGCGTTCGGCTCGACTGCGACGAAGGGAATTCTCATGCCGCTCCCCGAATGGACCAGGCCGCGACCATCGTGCCTCTCGCCTGCCAAACTTCGATATCTTAACCGATCGTCGCAGCAGCGGTTGACACAGATCAAGTACCGTGGCGCTTGCTCCAATTATCCTTGTTTTAAACTCGGAAATTCCGGTAAATTGATGCTGCGATCTGTCCTGCGCCAAGTCCTCATCGCGTTGATGCTGATGAGCCCGGCGTTCGCGGCCTCGTCACCCGAGCAGCGCGGCAAGGTCTTTGCACGGACCCATTGTGCGCGGTGCCATTCGATCAATCGGACCGGCCAAAGTCCATTCAATCCGGCGCCGCCGTTCCGCACCCTGCATCTGCGGTACCCGATCGAAACCCTGGGCGAGGCCCTTGCCGAAGGTATCTCCACCGGCCATCCGGCGATGCCGGAATCCGAACTCTCGCCCGACCAGATTCACGACCTGCTGTCGTTCCTGAAGACCCTGCAATAGGTCGCCGGACATCTCCAAGAATCCCTGGACATCCCGATCGTGCTACAATGACTGCACGGTCCAACCGATGATGTCCTTTGCGATGCGGCCAAAGGCGTCGTTGAAGGCTGCGACCGCAGCGGCCGGCTCGATGCCGCCGCATTTCTGGCTGTCCTCGAACAGACGGGAGGCGACGACCTTTCCGCTCTTGTCGACAATGCGCGCCGACAATCCGATCTCCGCGACAGGCTCGGACTCCGTTGCGAGGCGGAAGCGCCTGACATCGATCACAAGCTGGAAATCCGCCTGACCGACATCGGCGTTGCGCAACGGCGCGTGTGCCATGTCGTAGTTCTCGAAACTGTCGATGAGTCTGGCCTGCAGCAACTTTGGAATGCTGTCGGCCCAAAGGAAATCGGCAAAGGCCGGATAGTCCTTGACCGGCGAGAACAGCATGCGCTGCGTCTCCAGCATCGCAACCGCGGTCGGCTCCGGGATCGCCAATTGCCCCTTGAGGGTCTTGCTTCCGGAAGCCTGATCTTGCGAAGCCCGCAGATCGTAGGTGATCTTCTGCGCGGGCCCGCCGCCACCCGTCATCTTCTCGAGGCCGGCGACGATACTGTCGAGCTTTCCGGTATTTCGCGCGAGTCCATCCGAGAACACCTTGAGATTGGCGATGGTGTCCTTCAGCGGCGCGGAATTCTCGCTGAGCACGGAATCGACCTTGCGCAAGGCATCGCGCGCCGCCTGAGTCATGCTCTGCCCCGCCCCGGGCTCGGCAATCAAAGTCGGCACCTGACCAGAATTCGCAAGCTGCATGCCGCCCTCCAGCGCGATCACGGGAACCCCGGTCAGGCCCTGGAATTCCAGACTGACCTTGGTGTCAGCCCGCACCGGCGTGGTGGTGGCGACCGCAATCGTCGCATTGACGCGGCGGGGATTATCCGGCGCGAGCGCGAGATCGGTCACCTCGCCGACCCGGATCCCGTTGAACAGCACGCCGGCACCGACCAGAAGCCCGGGCACCGAACCATCGAACTGCACATGGTAGGTGGTGCGCGGCCCGAGGCCGGCAGTGTTGTTGAGCCAATACACGAAGCCGAACACGGCGACGATCGCCGCCAGCACGAACGCACCGATGATGACGAAAGGAGCGCGGGTTTCCATGGTTCAGCTCGCCTTGTTTCAACTTGCTTTGGGTTGCAGCATCTGGGAGCGCTTGCCGTGAAAATAGGCCCGCACCCAGGGATGCTCGGATTGAAGAAGCTCGCGCATCGGCCCGATCGCGACGATCTTGCCGTCGGCCAGCGCCGCGACGCGATCGCAAACGGTGTTCAGGCTCGCGAGATCATGGGTGACCATGAAAACCGTCAAGCCCAGCGTTTGCTGCAAGGTCTTGATCAGCACGTCGAAGTCGCCGGCCGCGATCGGATCAAGGCCGGAAGTCGGCTCGTCAAGGAACAGAATTGCCGGGTCGAGCGCCAGTGCCCGCGCCAGCGCGACGCGCTTGGTCATGCCGCCCGACAATTCGGATGGAAACTTGCCGCCGTCATCAGGCGAAAGCCCGACCATCTCCAGCTTGGCGGTGGCGATCTCGTCCATCAGCTCCTGCGACAGCACCAGGTTCTCGCGAAGCGGAAACTGGATGTTCTGCCGCACGGTGAGTGACGAGAACAGCGCACCCTGCTGGAACAGGATGCCCCATCGTCCAGCGATGTTCTGGGTGCTGCGATCTTCGCTGCGGCCGATCGCGGCACCCATGACCTCGATGTCCCCGCTTCGCCGCGCAACCAGCCCGATGATGGTTCGCATCAGCACCGTCTTGCCGCCGCCGGACGCGCCGACCAGGCCGAGAATCTCGCCGCGGCGAACATCGAGCGACAGATGATCGATCACCACCTGCCGGCCGAAGCCGACGACCAGATCGTTGACGCGAATCGCAAACTGGGGAGGCGTTTGCTGCATCGCTACATTCCGATCGATGCGAAGAACACCGCAAACAGCCCGTCGAGCACGATCACCAGGAAGATCGACTTCACCACAGAGGTGGTCGTCTGCTTGCCGAGCGACTCGGCGCTGCCCTTCACGCGCAAGCCCTCGCTGCAGGCGACGATGCCGATTGCGAGCGCCATGAACGGCGCCTTGATGATGCCGACCTCGAAGCTGGTCACGGATACCGCCTCGTGCAGCCGGGCAATGTAGATCGCCGGGCTCATGCCGCCATACAGCTGCGCCACCAGGCCGCCACCATAGAGCGCGGCCATCGATCCGATGAAGCTCAGGATTGGGAGCGCGAAAATCAGCGCAATAATGCGCGGCAGGATCAGGACTTCGACGGGATCAAGACCCATGGTCGACAGCGCGTCGATTTCCTCGCGCATCTTCATCGAGCCGAGCTCGGCGGTGTAGGCGCTTCCCGATCGGCCGGCGACCATGATCGCGACGATCAAGACACCCAGTTCGCGCAACACCAGGATGCCGACCATGTCGACGACATAGGAATCGGCACCGAACTTGCGGAAATGAAAGAAGCCCTGCTGGGCGATGATGGCGCCGATCAGGAAGGTGATCAGCACCATGATCGGAATCGCCTGCCAGCCGACCCGGTACAATTGATAGATCAGCGATGTCAGCCGCAGCGATCGCGGCCGGCGCAGCACGCCGCCGAGCGCGAGAAACAGCGAGCCCAGCATCTGCAGGAACACGGCGACATCATCCGTGGCGCTGGCCGCCGCACGGCCGATCCCGTCGAGCTTGGCGAGAAGCGGATTGGGCGCGGACGCCGGCGCCGGATTGCGCCGATTGACCCGATGGATTTCCTCGAACAAGCCCGTGTAATTGTCAGCAACGCCGACGACGTCGGCGCGATGCCCGGCGGACGCGGCACGCCTGGAGAGCTTCTCCAGCAGCCATGCGCCGAGCGTGTCGAGCTCGCTGACGCCGGTCATGTCCAGTTTGACGGCGTTCGAATGATCGAGGTCTGGTCCGATTGCGGCCGTCAGGGCCTCCAGCGCTGCCACATTGGCTGCGGTCCATGAACCGCCCGGACGCAGTTCCAACACATCGCCAGCCGAGGTGGCCGTTAACAGCGGTTCGGACGCCAAGACCATGTTCCTGTTCCAAATAAGTGAGCAATCTTTCCTAAGGCCTGCCCCGCCCCTTCGATTGACCTGCCTCAAGCACAACAGCGCCCCCAGGGCGTTTGATGCAGGTCAAAAAACATGTTGCGAGTTCGCCTAGGATTCTAACCGGCTTGCAAAGCGAGGGCGAGGGGCCATGTTCGACCAGGACGGGTTGATTGATGAATTGCAGACGTTGAAAGACGACCTCGCGCGCGTGCTACATGCGACCGCCGAAGGTGCCTTCGACAGTTCGAAGCACCGGGCCGAGGCAGTCGTCGATCAAATCAAGGCCGCGCTGAACGATCTCGGCGAAACTCTCTCGCAGGAAGAAGCCGAGTTGTCCAGACTGATCGCGGATCGCCCGGTAACGTCGTTGGCATCTGCCTTTACGCTCGGTGTGGTCGTGGGATTGTTGTTGAGGAGGCATTAGCGTGAACACGGAGAACGTCGTTAAGCATTTGCGCGTGCTCTGGCGCACCGATCGCATCATCGCCGACATCAGGATGCGGCATATGCTGACCGGCATGGGCTTGCGGGCATTTGCCGCGTTGATCGCCGCCTTCGGGCTTTTGATGCTGGAACTGTCGGCCTACTTTGCACTGGTGCAGATCTGGAGCGCCATTTCAGCCGCGGCCATTCTTGGCATCGTCAACTTCGTGATTGCGGGAATCCTGTTCGTGATCGCTGGACGGGCGCCAACGGGACGCGATCTCGAACTGGCCAACGAAATCCACGGTTCATCGGTCGAGGCGTTGCAGCTCGAGGCGCGCGCGCTGCAGTCGCAGTTCTCCGGGATGGTCCATCACCCGCTGAACAGCGCGCTACCCCTTCTGATCGTGCCGCTGATCACCATCATCCTGAAGAGTCTGAAACGGCCCGCAGCACCTGCAGCATCAGCCGCAACTGCCGAGACGACCGCAACAGGGCAGAAGTGAGCTGCCCACAGCGCGAGCGATCGCCAGCAGCGGTGATGCTCTAGAGCGTGATGACTTTTGGTTGAATCGGTCTGTCGGCTGCCTCAGTGCACCTCGCCCCGCTTGCGGGGAGAGGTCGAAATTCGCCATGGCGAATTTCGGGTGAGGGGGACTCTCCGCGAGTTGAGTACCTGGCGAAAGCCCCTCACCCCGCAAGAGCGGGGCGAGGGAGCGCACTTCCGTGACCGCGACAACTCAACCTAATCCCATCACGCTCTAGAGCCTGAGCCTGACATTGCAGAGAGCGTGCTCGTGTGGATCGGCTTTCACCTCAAACCCGAGATTGCGGCACATTTGCAGCATCACCGTATTCTCCTGCAGCACGTCGCCAGCGATAACCTTCAGTCCCTCGGATTTCGCATACTCGATGATGAGCTGCATCAACGCCCAACCTAGTCCCCTGCCCTTGAGGTCGGATCGCAGCAGGATTGCATATTCGCCAGTCTCATAGATGGAATCGGAGTGGAGGCGGACGACGCCGACCAGTTCGTTGGTCGCTTCATCGAACGCGACGAAGGCCATCGCGCGCGCATAATCGAGCTGAGTCAGGCGGGCAATGAATTCGTGGGAAAAATCCTTGATCTGCGCAAAAAAACGCAGACGCAAATCCTCAGCCGTGACATGGTGCAGGAAATCATGGATCAGCGGCTCGTCCTCGGGACGAAGCGGCCGGACAAAGATCCGCCACTCATCCCTGATCAAGAGATGTCGCTGCCATTGCGACGGATAGGCGCGTACCGCGAAATTGGGCGGACCCGAGCCCTTGAATTTGGGCTCCTCGCGCCCGACCGCGATACGCGCGTCGACCGCCATGACGCCGCTTTCGTCGGCGAGCAAGGGATTGATGTCGAGTTCCCGGATCTCGACAATGTCGGCCGCCATCTGCGCCAGCTTGACCAGCACCAAGGCAACCGCGTCCGGCATCACCGCGGGAACATCCCGATAGCCGCGCAGCAAGCGGGACACCCGGGTCCGCTCGATCAGATCGTACGCCAGTTGCAGATCAAGCGGCGGCAGCGCCAGCGCCTTGTCGTTGATGATCTCGACGGCGATTCCGCCACGGCCGAACACGACCACGGTGCCGAATATCGGATCATCGGCCAGACCGAGTATCAACTCGCGCGCCTTGGCCCGAACCACCATGGCCTGCACGATGACGCCAGCGATCCGCGCGTCGGGACGCAACGCCTTCGCCCGCGCCAGGATATCGGTCGCAGCCACCCGCACCGCGTCGGGCGTGGTGAGATTGAGAACGACGCCTCCGACATCGGATTTGTGAATGATGTCCCGCGACATGATTTTCAGAACCACGGTCGCGCCTTGCGCGAACAGCTGCGAGGCGCACGCGACCGCCTGCTCGACGTCGGCGGCGGCGAAGGTCGACACCATCGCGATGCCATAGGCCTCGAGCAGGCGCTTGATCTCCACCGGGTCGAGCCATTGGCGGCCATCGGCCAGCGCCGCCGCCACGATGTCCCGGGCGGCATCGACATCGGGCGCAAAGTCGCTCGGCATCGCCGGTGGAACCTGCGCCAAAGTCTGCACGACCTCGCGATGACGGACCAGGTGCATGAAGCCCATGACGGCGTCGTCTTCGGTCGGGTAATTCGGAATCCCGGCGCTGCTCAGCGACTCGATCATGCCCTGATCGGCCCCCACCCAGACAGCGAGGACCGGCTTTGCCATGCGCTTGTGCTTTTGCCGGTATTCCCGGACCAGCCCCGTGACGGTTGTCGCGGTCTCGGCGGCCGACGCGATCGCGGTCTGGACGTTCATCACCAGGATCGCATCGTTTTCGGAATCGGACAGCAAGATCTCGAGCGCCGCCGCGTAGCGCGCGGCGTCGGCATCGCCGACGATATCGACGGGATTCGACCCGGACCAGGTACGCGGCAGGACGGCAGCGAGTCTCTCTCTCGCAGCCGGACCAATTGCGGCGGGGATGCCGCCGAGTTCGACAAGTCGATCGATCGCGAGCACCCCGATGCCGCCGCCATTGGTCAGGATCGCCAGCCGCTTTCCCGGTGGCGATCCGATGCGCCCCAAGGTCTCGGCGCAATCGAACAATTCGCGCAAATCGGACACCCGCAAAATTCCGGCGCGTCGAAAGGCTGCGTCGTAGACCGCGTCGGAACCGGCCAGCGCGCCCGTGTGCGTCGCGGCGGCCCTCGCGCCCTGCGCCACGCGGCCCGATTTGACAACGACGACGGGCTTGATCCGCGCCGCGGCGCGCGCCGCGGACATGAACTTTCGGGCGTCCCTGATCGCTTCGATGTAAAGCAGGATCGCCCGCGTCTTGGAATCCAGCGCGAAGTAGTCGAGCAGATCAGCAATGTCGACGTCGAGCTGGTCGCCGATCGAAACGATCCCGGAAAAGCCCACATCGCGCTGAGCGGCCCAGTCCACCATGCCGGCGGCGATCGCGCCCGATTGCGAGATCAGCGCCAGATTGCCGGCGCGCGGCGTGTGGGCGGCGAAACTGGCATTGAGGCTGACGCCCGGCATCATGATGCCGAGGCAGTTCGGTCCGATCAGCCGCATGCCATATTTTTGAGCCGCGCGTTCAGTGGCTTCTGCCAGCGAACCGGGGCCGTGGCCAAGCCCTGCGCTGATGATCAGAGCGCCCGCCGTTCCGCGCCCGCCCGCTTGATCGACGAGATCCGGGATGGCCGCGGCGGGCGCCGTGATCACCACCAATTCGGGAACAAAGGGCAGTCGGCCGAGACTGTCGACCGCGGCAATGCCTTCGATCTCGGCATAGTGCGCATTCACGAGGCCCAACTCGCCCTTGAAGGCGTTCTTTCGCATATTTCCCAGGATGGCCCGCCCCACGGAGCCCCGGCGCGGGCTTGCGCCGATCAGTGCGACCGAGCGCGGCGACAGGAGATTTTTCAGACGATAGGTCGACATCAGCTCGCTTTTCGGGCCGGGGAACAGCTCGGATGTGTTGCGGGGGCCCGCGAAAGCCAGCAGCCAAGCAGGCGACTCAATGAGACATCATAACCCAGCACGGTGGCCGACTAATGACAGTTTTGGTCGCGCCGCCACAGATGATCTCGTTCACCCGGGAGTGATGGTAGGCGCCCATGACCAGAAGGTCGATTGCATGGGAATGCACATAGGCCTCGAACACTTTTCCTACCGAACTACCGTCGATCCTGATCGCCTCGAATCCAGCCTTGATCCCGTGCTCAGCGAGATGAGCGGCAAGCGTGAATCCGGACTGCAATTCCTGTGGTGTCTTGCTGTCAGTCGCCGTGATGATTCGCACCGTTGCTGCGGACTGCAGCAACGGCAGCGCATCGGCCACCGCCCTTGCCGCCGGCGCACTGTGATCCCAGGCGATCACGACGTCGTCTAGCGCGACCGCGAGATCCGCGGCGACATCCTCGGGGCACATCAGAACGGGCCTGCCGGATGCGAAAAGCAGCCGCTCAACCAGTCGTTCGGAGATGCTGTCATCCGACTTCACCGGCATCAGTGACAGATCGTTCAAACGTGCGCATCCGGCAATCGTTGCCGCGATGTCGGATGCAGCAAGCCGTTGCAGTCTCTGTTCGTTGCGCACGCCAAAGCGAAGCGCCGCACTGTCGAAAGCCTTGAGCAGCCCTCGCGCATCGGTGACGCTGCGCAGAACCTCTGCCGCCTCCGCGTTGTCGAGATCGGGGCGGATCGTTTGCGGGCGCAGCACGACGTCCTGTTCGACCGCCAGTGCGAAAATCCTGGCGCCGAAATCACCTGATACCGCGACACATTTGTCGATTGCGGCAATCATCCGTTCATCGGGCTCGCCAACGAGAGGCAGAAAGACTTCCTTGATCGGCATCTCCGCTCTCTCCCTTCCTTGCGAAGGCGGACATCCGCGCCGCGTCATCGCCAACGCGGATGTCCCCTGATTTGCGCACATGACTCTGATAGTCCTGCGGTGTGATGCGGCCTTGATGAAGGTCAAGAATCGACCGATCCTGCTGCGATAGCTTGTTCCGATGTCTGCCTGTTCCGTGAGGGGCGTCGATGCGAGCGATGGTACTACCGGCTCCCGGGGCTTCTCTGCTCTTGCAGGAACGGGCTGATCCGACGCCAGGCGAGGGGCAGATTCGCGTCAGGATCAGCGCCTGCGGCGTTTGCCGGACCGATCTTCATGTCGTCGATGGCGAGCTTCCGGATATCAAATACCCGATCATTCCAGGTCACGAGATTGTCGGCCGCGTCGATCTCGTCGGCGCCAACGTGACGACGCAGCGGATTGGCGATCGGGTCGGCATTCCCTGGCTGGGATACACCTGCGGCGTCTGCCGCTTCTGCCGCGAGGGTACGGAGAATCTCTGCGACCGCCCGCTCTTCACCGGCTACACGCGCGACGGCGGCTTCGCAACCCACACCATTGCCGATGCGCGCTACGCCTTTCCCCTCGGCGAGGATGGCGACGATGTGTCGATCGCGCCGCTGCTATGCGCCGGCCTGATCGGCTGGCGCTCGCTGGTGATGGCCGGACCAGCCGAGCGACTTGGCATCTACGGATTCGGCGCCGCCGGGCATATCGTTGCCCAGGTCGCGCGCTGGCAAGGTCGATCGGTCTACGCCTTCACCCGGCACCATGACGTCGCCGCGCAGGATCTCGCCCGCCGGTTAGGCGCCGTATGGGCCGGCGCGTCCGATCAGGTACCGCAGATTCCGCTCGACGCGGCCATCATCTATGCGCCGGCTGGAGAGCTGGTGCCGGCGGCATTGCGCGCGGTGAGAAAGGGCGGCAGGGTCGTCTGCGCCGGCATTCACATGAGCGACATACCGAGCTTTCCGTACAGGCTGTTGTGGGAAGAGCGGCAGGTCATATCGGTTGCCAACCTCACGCGCCGCGACGGGCTGGATTTCCTGAACATCGCGCCGCAGGCCGGAATCCGGACCGAGACCACGGCCTTCCCGCTGGTCGAGGCCAATGAGGTCCTCACGCGGCTGCGGACGGGGCAGATTCTTGGCGCGGCTGTGCTCCGGCCCTAGCGCCGTCATAAGGTGAAGCGATGAAGCGTGACATTTGCAAGCTCGTAGCCGGTGCGTCCAGGCCATGACGGATGCAGCGCCGGACGACGCCCGCACCCAGGAACGGGTTTTTGCTTTTCTTTCCGATCCCGAAAAACATCCCTCGGTACGCCGGATCGATACCCATGCAGCTTCGGTCTTCCTTGAAGGCACGCGCGCGCTCAAGATCAAGCGGGCCGTTCGTTTCCCCTTCCTGGACTATTCGACGTTGCAGAAGCGGAAACGAGCCTGCGACGACGAAATCCGGATCAACCGTCCCTTCGCGCCGCAGATCTATCACCGCGTCGTGCCGATCACGCAAGGCGAGGACGGCACGCTTCACGTGGACGGAAGCGGCACCCCGATCGAATATGCCATTGAGATGACGCGCTTCGACGAGCGGCGCACCATCGATCATCTGGCCGAGGCCGGCCCGCTCGATCCCGCACTCGTCGCGGCGATTGCGGACGCGATCGCGGCGTCCCATGTCGCTGCGCCCCGCATGGCGGCGCAATCCTGGATCGAGTCCGTTCCTGCCCTCATTGAGGGCAACAGCGCCGCGCTTCGCGCCCATGGCTATTTTGCTGCGGATGACATCGACGATCTCGAGCACGCATCGCTGTCGGCGTTTTCGCAGATCCGCGGCCTGCTCGAGCAGCGCGGCCGCCAAGGACTTGTGCGGCGATGCCATGGCGACCTGCACCTGGCGAACATCGCGATGTCAGAACAAAGACCGTTCCTGTTCGACGCGATCGAGTTCGACGAAAAAATCGCCACCACCGACGTCCTTTATGACCTCGCGTTTCCGCTGATGGATCTTCTCCGCTACGACCAGCTGACGGCCGCCAACGATCTGCTCAACCGCTACCTTGTCGTTTCAGCGCCTGAGAATCTCGATGCCCTCGCGGCCCTTCCGCTGTTGATGTCGATCCGCGCCGCCATCCGCTCCCATGTGCTGCTGGCACGCCTCGATCGGGCGACTGCAGAGAAGTCCGCCATCGCCAGCGCGGCCAGTCGCTATTTCGAACTGGCGCGAACCCTCATTCATCCGCAGGCGCCGGTGCTCGTCGCGGTCGGCGGGCTGTCGGGGACCGGAAAATCGGTGCTGGCCCGGATGATCGCGCCCCTCGTTGCACCACTGCCGGGCGCTGTCGTGCTGCGCAGCGATCTGCTGCGCAAGCAATTGTTCGGGGTCAACGAGACCGAGCGGCTGCCGGCCGCCGCATATCAGCCCGAGGTCAGTGAGCGAGTCTATCAAATACTCGAACGACGCGTACGCCAGATACTTGTGCATGGCCATTCGGTGGTGATCGACGCGGTCTTTGCGCGCGAAACCGAGCGGATTGCGACCGAGGCGATCGCCAGAGGACTGAATGTTCGCTTCGTCGGATTTTTCCTCATGACGGACCTGACGACCCGTCAACGGCGCATCGGTCATCGCGGCGCCGACGCATCGGACGCGACCGAGAAGGTTGCCGAAGTTCAGGAGAACTATGATATTGGTCGGGTCGACTGGGCGATGATCGACGCATCCGGAACGCCCGAGCAAACGTTCGAACAATGCGAAGCCAGGATTTCAATGTCGGGACACCCGAAGCCTTTGCGCCCGACACCCTGATGCCACGGCCGACGAAATCGATGCGTAAGCCGGCTACCCGTCCGACGCGCAAACCTCGATCCCTTTCCGGCGGTCCCCTGCTCAATCCGGCGATGCCGTGCGAGACCGCGTTCCGGATCGTGGCTCGCCGTCACCTCGAAAAGCTGGGCGCAAATCAGACGGCGACCTGCAGCGGCGATCAGGACGCCTTGCATCGAATGCGCGTCGCGCTCACCCATCTGCGAACCTGCGTCCGGTTCTTCTCGCCGATGGTCGAGGATCCGACCAGCGTGGACATAACGGACGAATTGAGGTGGCTCAACAAGCGGCTTGGAGCGGTACGGGACCTCGATGTTGCAATCGGGCGCATCGAAGCGACCAGCAAAGTGCAGGACTTGTCGCGCTTTGCGTCCTGGATGGAAAAACGGGCCAAAGCACACCGCGCATTGGCGCGCACCCTTCAATCCACAAGATATCGGCGGCTGGTCGAGGCGACCTCAAAATGGATCGAGAGCGGTCCATGGTCGACGCGGACCGACGAGCAATCCGAACAGGCGCGCCGCATGCCGGTCCTGGTCTATGCCCTGCACAAGCTCGCACAATGGGAGAAGCGGCTTCTGAAGCGATCCCGCAAGCTTCGCAAGATCGGCGTGGAGAAGCGCCATCGCTTGCGCCTTTTGACCAAGAAACTCAATTATGCGATCGACTCCTGCCAGGATCTGTTTGCGGACGCGAGGTTTTCGAAACAGCAGACCGCGCTGAAAAATCTGCGCAAGGCGCAGAGATATCTGGGACAATTGAACGATGATGCGAGGCAGCAGGCGCTTGCGCGCGAATTGCGCCGGCACGGCGCCAAGACGCCGCTGCCTTCCCGCAACCCCGGACGCGAAATGCTGTTGCTGGAAAAGACCGCCGCGGCTTACGCCAAGCTCGCCAAGCTGAAGCCGTTCCGGAGTTAAGCAGCAGAGTCGAACGCCGAAGCTCAAGTGCGGACGTAATCTCCCGGCGCGTCAGGAAGGCTCTCGCCGTTTGCGCGCGCAACACCCATGCGCGGCGGCTCGCAAAGCTGACCGGAGCGCGCGGCAAGCCATCGTGTCCATTCCGGCCACCACGATCCCTCGGACCGCGGCGCCGCTTTCACCCATTCATCGGGGCCGATATAGGGCGCATCCTCCGACTTGGTCATGACCTGATAGGAGTGGCCGGGTTCGCCGGGCGGCGCCACAACACCCGTGTTGTGCCCGCCACTGGTCAGAAGGTACGTGACGTCGGCGTCCACCTGGTAGTGAATCTTGTAGGTGGACTTCCAGGGCGCCACATGATCCCTGAGCGTACCCACGACGAACATCGGCGCATGGATGTCGGACAGCGCGATCGGCGTGCCGTCGACGAGATAGCGCCCCTCGGCCAGACCGTTATGAAGGAACAGCTTGCGCAAATATTCCGAATGCATCCGATAGGGTAGCCGCGTGGCATCCGCGTTCCAGAACATCAGGTCACTGAGAGGCGCACGTTCGCCCATCAGGTAGTCGCGGGAAACGTGGGACCAGATCAGATCGTTCGAGCGCAGCAGCTGGAATGCGCCCGCCATTTGCGTGGTGTCGAGATAGCCCCGCTCCCACATCATGTCTTCGAGGAAAGCGACCTGGCTCTCGTTGATGAAGAGGGTCATTTCGCCTGCTTCGGTAAAATCCGTCTGCGCGGCAAGCAGCGTGATCGACTTCAGCCTGTGGTCCCCGTCCCGCTCCATCGCGGCGCCGGCAATCGACAGCAGCGTCCCGCCGAGACAATAGCCGAGCGCATGGATCTTATGGTCGGGCACGATCTCATTGATCGTCACGAGCGCTGCCTTGACGCCGAGCGTGCGATAGTCGTCGAACGAGATATCGCGATCCGCTTCCCCCGGATTGCGCCAGGAGATCATGAAGACGGTGAAGCCTTCGCCCGTGAGATATTTCACCAGGGAATTGTGCGGCGACAGATCGAGAATATAGTATTTCATAATCCAGGCCGGCACGATCAGGATCGGCTCCGGACGCACCTTGTCGGTCGTCGGCTCGTACTGGATCAGCTCGATCAGTTCGTTGCGGAACACGACCTTGCCGCGCGAGGTCGCCACGGTCCCGCCGACCACGAAATCCTGATCGGCCAATCGCTTTTCGGGATGCAGCACGCGCATCAGGTCGTGGCACCAATTCTGCCAGCCGACGACGAAGTTCTCGCCACCGCTCTGGAAGGTCTTTTGCAAGACCTCCGGATTGGTCGCGGCAAAGTTCGACGGCGCAAACATATCGAGCACCTGCCGTACTGAGAACTCGACAATGGCTTCGTTCTGGGGCGCCACGCCCCGCACGCCGGTCGTCGTGTTGTGCCACCACTGCTCTCCCAACAGGAAAGCCTGCGCAAGCAGGTTGAATGGCGGACTTTGCCATTCCGGCGCGACGAAGCGCCGGTCCTGCGGCTGCGGCCTGATCAGCGACCACGGCCCCTGATCCGGCGCTGCAGCGTGAAGTGCCGCCTGACCAAGCCGGTTCGCGCTACCCATCGCGTCTTTGACGATCTCCATTTGTCGCTGCGGCGCTGCGGCCAAGTGCGAGGCCCAGTCGATATAGGCGAGCGAAAGAGCGATCGGTGAAATGCCGCCGGTAAGGCGCGCCAGCATCGCATGAAATGCGTGATCGCCGTCGTTCGTATCCGGCTGTGGCTCCTGGGGCGCGACGGACACCCGATTTGCACCGGAATCCGTTGCAATGTCCCGACCCTCGTTGCCGGCGACGGCATGCGCAGGACCCGGCAGAGGCGTGTCGGCTTTCGGCAAGACCGAGGTCGGCGTCACGGCAGCGGTCGCTTTCATTTCAAGGCCATCAGATCTCAGTTCGGTAACATCCTGACGACAATCAGCTCTCGAGACGCCGACTGAACAGTTTGGATGCGGTATCGGTCATCCGCTGACCGTGATTGAAGAGCCTCTCGCTGTCGCGACGGACAAAATCGATGTGATGCTGGCCGCATTCCGTCAACATCTCCCTGATGCCGTGCACGGAGTGGACGCCCGCCACTTTTGAGACGAATTCGGTGAACAGATGCGCCTCGGTTCGCGCGCGCTCCAGGAACTCGTTGCTGGCGAACACGAACTCGTCAACCAGGAGCCGCTGTGCCCCAAAGAGGAAATTCATGGTGTCCTGGTTCGCTTTGGCAACCTGCGCGGTCGCGGCGGCGGCGGCCTGTTCGGTGATAATCCGCGCTTCGGAAAGCTCCGTCATGTGAACCTCCTTTGATCGATGTTTCCCTTCTTCTGATAAGGCTTTGCCTCAGTACCGCATTGAGCTGCATCAAGCGGGAAAATAACGATAATCGCTCTTGACTTGGGTCAAATCGCGCCGTCGCGGCGAGATTATACGATGTAGCAATCGAGTTAGATTGCCAACCTGGAGCCTGCCATGCGCGCCCATCAGATCATGACCCGCCCGGTCGTCACCGTAACCCCCGAAACGACCATCGTCGACGCCGCCAATCTCATGCTGCAAAAGCACATCAGTGGGCTGCCGGTGCTGGATATCGGCGGCAAGCTCGTCGGCGTGGTTTCCGAAGGCGATTTCATTCGCCGCAGCGAGATCGGGACCGGACGCAAGCGCGGGCGATGGCTGAAATTCATCCTCGGCCCGGGCAAATCGGCCTCCGACTTCGTTCATGAACACGGACGCAAGGTCGGTGAGGTCATGACGAAATCGCCTTTGACCATCAGAGAAGACACCGCGCTCGAGGAAATCGTGGAAGTGATGGAAAAGAACAACGTCAAGCGGCTGCCGGTCACGCGCGGAGACAAGGTCGTCGGCATCGTCTCACGTGCCAACCTTCTGCAGGCGGTCGCAAGCCTCGCCCGTCAGGTGCCCGATCCCACGGCCGATGACGATCACATCCGCAACCGCGTCATCGATGCGCTGGAGAGGAACGATTGGTGCCCGTTCGGCTTGAGCGTCATCGTGCGCGACGGCATCGTTCACCTGAGCGGCGTGATCACCGAGGAACGCGCGCGACAGGCTGCGGTGGTTGCCGCGGAAGGCGTCGAGGGCGTGAAGGTCGTTCACGACCATCTGTGCTGGGTCGACACCATGTCCGGCATCTACCTGAATTCGCCGGAAGACGAGGACATTGCGAAGGCGAGCTGAGCGGCTACAGCAGCTTGCCATCCGGCCCGAAGAACGGGTGTGGGCCGTCGAACCTGCCGATCGGGACCTGATGGGTCACCAGGTCGCCGAACGCCTCGCCTGCGAACCAGGCGTGGAGATGGAAGGCCGGCGGCTCAACCTTGAACGAGGGTGCGTGGAGCTGTCCGAGATCGAGGTCGACCGCATGGTTCGGCGCCGGACAGATCGTGCAGGGCACGCCGGCAAACTGTGTCAGGATTGCGCGATGGACATGACCGGTCGCGACCAGCCGCACGCGCGGATGCCGTATGACGATCGGCGCGAGTTGGTCCGCATCGCGCAAATTCTGGCGATCCATGTGCCAGATGCCGCTGATGAACGGCGGATGGTGCAGGAAAAGGAGCGCCGGCCTGCTCGATGACGCGCCCAGAATGGTGTCCAGCCAATCCAGGGTGGACGCAGCCAAAGCGCCGTACGGCTTGCCGGGAACGCTTGAATCGAGCAGCACGAGATCAAGCTCTCCCACCTCGATGGCCTGATTGAGCGGCCCGGACTGGAGCGCATAGAAGCTTTCGGGAAACGCGGCCCGCATCATTTCGCGCGAGTCATGATTGCCGGGCACGCCGGCGAAGGGCAGCTTCAGCGGCGCCAGCAGGCGCCTGAGATGGATGTATTCCTGTTCCGTCGGCGTATCTGCGAGATCGCCCGAGATGACCACGAAATCCGGCGCCGGATCGAGTTCGTTGAGCGCGGCGACGCAGCGTTCGAGCGCCTTTGCCGTATCGACCCGGCCATAGGCAAGCTGGCCCTCCTGCTTGATGTGCAGATCGGAGATCTGCGCAATGCGTATCTGCCTTGACATCGGTCCTTAGTTCTCCGGCGGCAGCAAGCGCACGGCTTCCGGCGCGATCCTGAGCCCAATCCGCTCGCCAACCCTCGTTTGCAGCGTGTTCGGCGCATCGACCGTGATCGGCTTTGCCGACGCGCCGCTGACGATCAGGCGCTGCCGGTCGCCGATGAAGCTGACGCTGTCGATCATCCCCGACAGCGTCGCGTCGGCGGCATCGACGACGGCGATGGTCTCGGGACGGATCATGGCGATGGCGGTCGACAGGCTTGGCTGGCCTCCGACCGGTTGTCGTCCACCCGTCAGCACCAGATGGCCGTCTTCGACGGCCCCTTCGATGATGTTCGCAGCTCCGATGAATTCGGCCACGAAGCGGCTTTGCGGCGCGAAATAAATCTCGCGCGGCGATCCAATCTGGACAATGGCACCCTTGCGCATGACCACGATGCGGTCGCCAAGTTCCATGGCCTCGGCCTGATCGTGCGTCACATAGATGGCGGTGATGCCGAGCGCGCGCAGCAGGCGGTTCAATTCACCGCGCAGGCGCTCCCGAAGCGCCGCGTCAAGCGCGGTCAAAGGCTCGTCGAGCAGGAGGATGCTGGGCCGGATCGCGACCGCGCGGGCGAGCGCCACGCGCTGGCGCTGGCCACCAGACAGCTGATCGATGCGGCGGTTCTCCAGACCGGTGATGTTGGTGAGTGCGACCAGCTCGGCGACCCGCTTGTCGCGTTCGGCCATCGCCACGCCGCGGATCTTCAGGCCATAGCCGATATTTTCGGCGACGCTCATGTTGGGAAACAGCGCGTAGGACTGGAACACCATGCCGACATTGCGCCGCTCGATCGGAAGCCGGGTGACGTCCCTGTCGTCGAACAGCACCCGACCACCGGCGTCGGGCGCTTCCAGTCCGGCGATGATGCGCAGCATGGTGGTCTTGCCGCAGCCGGAGGGACCGAGCAGCACCAGCGTTTCGCCGCTTTCGATGTCAAGCGTCGCAGGCTCGAGCGCACGCGTGCCGTCGGCGAAGGTCTTGCCGCAGTTTTCGATGCGGACCGACGCGCCATGCCCCGTGGAAGCATTCATCGTGCCGTCTCCCTATCCGCAAACATCTGCATGGCCACCAGAAGCGGAATGATCATAACGAAGAAGATCAGCGTATAGGCGGAGGCGACCTCCAGCCGCATCGAGGCATAGCTGTCGGCGAGCCCGATCGGCAGCGTCTTGGTCAACGGCGTGTGCAGCATCCAGGTGAGATTGAACTCGCCGAGCGACAGCGTGACCACCATCAGGCTGCCGGCAAGAATGCCTGGCACCGCGTTCGGAACGATCACCTCGCGAAAGCGGCGCCAGGGCGAGGCACCGAGCGACGCCGCGCCTTCGTCGAGCGTCTTGATGTCCAGGGTGGCAAATATCGCCAGCACCGAGCGCACCATGAACGGCATGGTGAAGACGACATGGCCGACGAGAATGAAGAGCCAGGAGCGACGAAAATTCGACAAACCGCCATAGGTCAAGAGCAGTGCCAGCGCGATAGCGAGGCCGGGAATGGCGAGCGGCAGCGTGATGATTTCCTCGATCACGCGCGCAAGCCGTCCGCCCCGCACATAGAGCGCGTAGGCGGCGGGAACACCCGCCGTCAGCGTGACGGCAAGGGTCGCGAACGCGATCAAGAACGAAAGCCCGATCGTATCAGCATAAAGCTCCCAGACCTGGACAACCCATCGCAGCGTCAGGCCCGATCGAATGCCGCGAAAATAGTTTTCGGTCACGCCCGCCGCCATCGACAGACCCGCGGGCACCACGAGGAAGGCCGCGACAAGCAGCGTGAACAGGAGTTGGCCGGCAAAGATCAGGCGATCGCGCATGAGGTCATCCTGCCGCGGCAACCGCGCTGCCGCTGAATGAGCGGGCCAGCATCAGCATGAACCAGGTGATGATGCCAAGCCCGACCGACAAGGCCGCTGAGGTCGCGAAGTTCGCGGCCAGCGTGAACTCGGTATAGATCAGCATCGGCAGCACATCGATATTTGTCGCCAGCGTGAAGGCGGTGCCGAAGGCTCCCATCGCGGTGGCAAAGGCAATGGCGCCGGAGGCAACGAAGGCAGGCGCAAGCGCCGGCAGCACGACATCGCGTTGCACCGCAAAGGGGCTCGCGCCGAGCGAGCGCGCGGCCTCCTCGAGCGCCGGATCGAGTTTCTGCACCGCCGCCATGATCGTGAGGATGACGCGAGGAATCGAGAAATAGAGGTAGCCGAGAAACAGCCCGTAGATCGAATAGGCAAACACCAGCTTCTCGCCGAACAGATGGCTCGTGAGGTCGCCGATCAGCCCCTGCCGCCCCGCCAGCAGGATGATCATGAAGCCGACGACGACGCCGGGAAAGGCGAGCGGGAAGGTCAGCATTGCAATCAGCACGGCGCGTCCGGGAAAGCGGTGGCGTTGCAAGAACATTCCGGCAATCGTCGCAACAATCAAGGTCGCGATCGTCGTCGCAGTCGCGAGCAGAACGGTGTTGACGAGCGTTGCGCGGTAGCGCGGCTCGAGCAGAATGGCAAGATAGGCGGCAAGCCCCTGCGGCCCGGAGGCGCCTGTCATCATCAAGCGAAGCATCGGCAGCAGGAAGAAGGCAACTGTGATCGCCCCAAGCGGCAACAGGCAGAGCCAGAGGAAGGATTTCTGCGACATGAAACGATGGCGCCCGTTTTTCGGGCGCCATGATGCATCAGCGCACCTCGGCGAGATAGCGCTCGACGAAGCCTTTTTGCACGTTTTCCATCTCGCCCCAATCGACGCTCCTGGCGCGCGCGTAGTCGCTGTCGGGCAGGAACTTCTGCTTGACGGCTTCGGGCAGCTCGATCGGGCGGGCGGGGCGAAGATAGGCATTGGTCCAGATCGCCTGACCCTTGTCGGACAACAGATAGTCCAGCACCTTCTTGGCCTTGTCCTTGTCGGGCGCGTTCTTCACGAGACCCACGACATAGGGAAATACCACCGATCCTTCGCAGGGAATCACGAATTCAAAATTGCCCTTCTCGGAATATTTCGCGCGATAGGCGTTGAAGTCGTAGTCGAACAGGATCGGCATCTCGCCTGATACCACGCGGGCATACGAGGTCTGCTTGGGAACAATCGGATCGTTGTTGCGCAGCTCCTTGAAGAAACCGATCGCGGGATCGAAATTCGCAGACGAGCCGCCAAGCGCCAGATTGATCGCAACCGCCCCGACATAGCCGACCGCGGCCGAACTCGGGTCGAGATAGCCGACCATGCCCTTGTAGTCCGGCTTCAACAGGTCCTTCCAGCAGGCCGGCACCGGCTTGCCACCGAGCGCGTCCTTGTTCACGAACAGGCCGAGCGTCCCGGAATGGATCGTGGTCCAGTAGCCGTCCGGATCTTTCAGCCCTGCCGGCACCTGGTCCCAGTTGGCGGGCTTGTAGGGCTCCAGCGCATCCTGCGCCTTCGCCTTCATACCGAAGGTGACGCCGAAATAGCCGATATCGCCGACCGGATTGCTCTTCTCCGCCAGAATCTGGGCCAGCGCCTGGCCGGAGTTCTTGTTGTCGTGGGGAATGTCGTAGTTGAGGTCGGTCTTGATCGCCTTGAGCATCGAGGCCCAGTCCGCCCATTCCGGCGGACAGTTGTAGCAGATGACGTCGGCCGCCTTGGCGGATTGCCAGGGCGCGATGAATGACAGCGCAAGCAAGGCAAGGACAAGACGGACGGTCTTCATGAAGCAAGCTCCAATTTCAAAAGGGGGGAGCGTTCCTGAGTCATCAGGTCGGCGATGACGACCAACTATAGCCCTCACATGAAGGTTTTGCGACGCCGGTTGCCATGCAGCATTGCGGAGCGCCGCGGCTCGCAGGCGACGATGGCCCTGGCGAGTACAGCGCCTTGGCGATGGCTGCGTTGCAAGGTCAGCCGGGACGCCGTCTTGCGGCGCGGTTGGTGTTGCAGGTATCCTGAGCTTCCGTCCGTCGATTAGGCCGCGTTTAACGGAACAGCCCCATGACCCCTCCCCTGAATTCTCCCACGATCAAAGTCGTCAAATCGGTCCGCGAACAGGTAAGCGCGGAGGAGTGGCAAACCCGGGTCGATCTCGCCGCCTGCTATCGCCTCACCGCGATGTACGGCATGACCGAGATGATCGCCAACCACATCTCCTGCCGCGTGCCCGGCTCGCACGATCATTTCCTGATCAATCCTTATGGAATGCTGTACGAGGAAATCGACGCCTCCTGCCTGATCAAGGTCGACCTCGACGGCAACGTCCTGTTCAACGCGTCCGACTATGGCGTCAACGCCGCCGGTTTTGTCATCCATAGTGCGATCCATATGGCTCGCCACGATGTCGACTGCGTGGCGCATACCCACACCCCTGCCGGCATGGCGGTCTCGGCGATGGAATGCGGACTGCTGCCGCTGGCGCAGACCTCGATGCGGTTTCTCCACATCGCCTATCACGACTTCGAGGGCATCGCCGACGATGTCGGCGAGCGCGAGCGGCTGGTCAGAGATCTCGGCAATCACGAGGCCATGGTATTGCGCAACCACGGCCTGCTGGTGGTCGGCCGCACCATCCCCGCGACATTCAACCTGCTTTATCGCATGGAGCGTGCCTGCGAGGTGCAGGTGATGGCGCTGTCCTGCAACACCAAGCTGGTCTACCCGCCGCAGGACGTGCTGGAAAAGACCTTCGACAAGGTCAAGCCGCGGCCAAATCTACCCAACCGCAACGGCGACCTGGCGTGGCCGGCCCTGTTGCGCAAGCTCGACCGCGTTGACACCTCGTATCGGAATTAGCTTCGGCTTCGGCGATAATCGCTGCGATGCCGCAAGCGTTTGACGAACCTGCGCGACAAATTCCTCCGGCAGACATAGGCCGCGTTCGCGCGGCAGCTTGACCTGTGTCAAGGCCAGCACCAATGTTCCCTGCGAGCTTGCATCTTCGAATGAACGCGGCCGGGAGGACGAACATGATAGCGAAACTGGCGCTGGCGGGGGTGCTTGCACTTGCGGTTTGTGCGCCCTTCGAAAATGCCGCGGCGCAGAATCCGCTCGGCGGCGCCATCGTCGGCGGTGCGGCCGGCGCGATCGTCGGCGGCGCGGTTGGCGGCGGCCGTGGTGCCGCCATTGGTGCGATCGTCGGCGCGACGACTGGCGCTGCGATCGCGGCGCAGGGCCAGCCGCGGCCGGGCGGCTACTATTATTACCGGCGAGGTTGCTACCTGCAGCGGCCCGATGGCGCGTATGTCGCCGTTTCGCCGCGCTACTGCGAGTACTAGCCCGCCAGGCGCAGCCTGCGCAGTCTCGCGAGTCCGCCTCTAGCGCGTGATGGGATTAGGTTGAGTTGTCGCGGCCACGGAGGTGTGCTCCCTCGCCCCGTTCTTACGGGGAGAGGGTTGGGGTGAGGGGCTCTAACCGCGAATTCAGCTCGCGGAGAGTCCCCCTCACCCGAAATTCGCTCTGCGAATTTCGACCTCTCCC
>Ga0307508_10000057_pt1 | contig 125883 bp, 92 predicted proteins | sample 9_EM_MG_FD_203089 | JGI IMG/M metagenome (GOLD analysis project Ga0307508, IMG submission 203089) | Populus trichocarpa ectomycorrhiza microbial communities from riparian zone in the Pacific Northwest, United States - 9_EM | ecosystem: Host-associated > Plants > Roots > Unclassified | place... | reverse complement strand
TGTCGCCGCGAGTGACCGAACTCACTCGTGGGACAGACGGTAGGGCCAGCGCGTTGGTTTGGGCGGGTGGATCCTTTGCGTTGGACAACAGTGTGCCGTTGGAAGTCGACGTCGCGGCACCGCAGGATTTGTCCGGACCGTGGCGGGTTGCTTTCCAAACTGGTCGTGGTGCGCCGGCGGCCATCGAGCTGCCGGAGTTGAAATCGCTTCACCTTAACGCCGATCCCGCAGTGAAATATTTTTCCGGGACGGCCAGTTATACTCACGCGTTGGAAGTGCCGGCGCAATTTCTGGCGGCGAGCCGGCGCGTCGTGCTCGATCTTGGTCGTGTTGAGGTGCTGGCCCGGGTGGTCGTGAATGGTCAGGATTTGGGTGTGGTCTGGAAGGAACCTTACCGGCTCGATGTCACCGACGCCGTGCACGCGGGGAAAAATTCACTCGAGGTCAGGGTGACGAATCTTTGGGTGAACCGGCTGATCGGCGACGAACAACTACCAGAAGAAGATGCTTTCGGTTTGTCCGACGAGCGCGGGGTCGAGGCCGCTGGCATCCGGAAATTGCCGGCGTGGTATCAGCAGGGAAAACCAAAGCCGTCTGGCGGACGCGTGACGTTTACGACGTGGCGTTTTTATAACAAGGACGAGCCACTCGTTGCGTCAGGATTATTGGGTCCGGTGCGTTTGTTCAATCCGGTGCGGGTGATTTTGTCTGAATGAATCTGAATCCCGGAGGGCAACGGACAGATTAACCTCGGATTTCGCGCTCCGATTAGTGAGATATTAGTGTGGTTTAGTGGTTAAAAATTTCTACGGCTTGGGCGCTGATGGATCTAACGCCGCGCTGATCGCCTGCAGTTGCGCGACGATTTCCGGTGCCAGCGTGCCGTCCGATCCGACCGGCGCATCCCACGTGACCACGCCACCTGCCGCGGCGATTCTCCGGCTCTGCGCGACGGCTTCCTCGGTGGAGAAACGCGGTTTCGCACCTTTGCCCCATGTCTCGCCGAGATAACTCAGAAAATGAATTTGCGCCCCGTCCACGCGGCCTTCCATCGCGCGGCGCGGCTCCCAACGTTCGGGTTTGTCCACTTCGCCGGCGATGTAGTCGTCCTCGGGCGTCATCGAGATCGGCCGATACATCACGCCCGGATTGAAGGCCACCGCCGACGCCGGATTGCCCACGCGGGCAGCCGAGGCAAACGAGGAAAAATCCGGCGCGCCTTTCGCGCGATACATGTGGTTGGGCCAGTAACAGCCATCGAACCACCAGCCGCTCACCGCTGCGCCCCAGCGTTTCGACCAGTCCGCGATGATCGCTTCCCATTTTTGTTGAAAAGCCGCGTTGCGATGCGGTCCGTTCTGCCACTCGAGCGCCTTGCATGCCGCCGTGTCGCGGGCGGGCGCACCCGAGGGAAGATATACCAGCAAGCGGATACCGTGCTTGCTGAGTGCCGCGGCCAGATCGCTCACCAAATCACGTCGCGAACATTTGCTCTGCGTCGCGCCCGTCAGCCGGTCGTAAGTGGCGTTGGGCGCGAGATAATATCCCGAGTTCTGTCCGATGCTGATCAGATAATATCCGGCGCCCGCGGAGTGCAATTGGCCGGCCAAGGCTTCGACGTTGAAGCCATCGATCAGCTGGTTCCAGCGCTCCACGGTCATTTCGCCGCCATCCACCTGCGCGCGCCAGTCCGCGAGGTAATGCGTCATCACGCCCCAACGCGCGGCTCGCATCCATTCGGCGCGGCCACCCACTGCCGGCGATTGCGCCCGAACCGTCAGCACACACACGAAACAAATTCCCAACCACGCGACCAATCGAATGACGAATTTCATAGGGTAGGTGCGGAGTCTCGACCGTTGATCGTCGCGTAGGCAAACCGCTCAAACGTCACATCGTTAAGCGTACGTTTTTCCCGAAAAAAGCGAAGAGGTCGATTTTTTCACCTCTAATGGATTCACTCCTATGGCAACCTGAGTGAACTCTTTCACAGTGTCTGCCGACTGATCCGCCTTCGCCCAAGGCTTCGGCGGGCGAGGGATTTTCGGGAGGTAGGGGCCGTTGCCCTCAACGGCCCGGATTGGAGACTCAGAATTTACACAGAGTGCACGGAGGTAAACACAGAGCTCACCGAGAAAAATCACTGAAAGTATATTGGTTCAACCCTGGCCAATTCCGCGCCCTCTGTGGCGAAAGTCCGGGCTCTTCAGGGAATTCAGTTTGCGATCAGCACCGTTGCTGCGTGCTCGCATCCCGGTTTTTGTCGCTTTACCGGTGGGCATGCCAAACAGACTCTGCAGACCTTCGTGGGTAGGGCCCGTTGCCCTCAACGGCCCGGATTGGTTCAGGGGTGCTCTTCTCGCGGACCGGAAGATCGGCAATACATTTAAAACGCGGAGAGCGCGAAGGTCGCAGAGGATTTCCATTCGTGTTTATTCGCGTGATTCGCGGGCCAAAATCCTAAGATCGGCTCTGACGAAACTATTCCAGGTTAAAAGTCTCAAGATGGAAGAGGTGACAAAAGACCGGCGATGAATTTAATGACCGCCGTGAATACGGAGGTAGCCCTCATTGGTGCAGGTCCGGCAGGTCTGGCTGTCGGCGCATGCCTGCGGAGTCGCAATATTCCATTTGAAATCTTCGAACGCGCGAACTTGGTCGCTCCGGCGTGGCATCGTCATTACAAACGGTTGCATCTCCATACGCCCAAAGGGAACTCGGGACTGCCGTTTAAACCTTTCCCCGACGACTACCCGCGCTATCCCTCGCGTCAGCAAATGGTGGATTATCTGGAAGACTATGCCACTGCTTTTGAATTGCGCCCGCACTTCGGAGAAAACGTGACGACAGTTCGCCCGTTCAATGGGAATCAGTGGGAGGTAATCACCAACAAGACGCGATGCACTGCCCGCGCCGTGGTGATGGCCAGTGGATTGAGCATCGATCACTACGTGCCCGCCTGGCCCGGCATGGATGCATTTCGCGGTCCCGTTGTTCATAGCGGCGACTACGTCGATGCTGAGCCCTATCGCGACCAACGTGTGCTGGTGGTTGGCTTCGGCAATTCCGGAGCGGAGATATGCATCGATCTGTGGGAACACGGCGCAAGCCCAAGCGTGAGTGTGCGCAGTCCGGTGACAATCATCCCTCGTGATTTGTTCGGTCTGCCCATCGTGACGATTGCAACCGCCTTCAATTTTCTGCCCGCGGCAGTGGTCGATTTTTTCTTCCGTCCGATTTTGCGCGGCGTGATCGGTGATCTCCGTGCCCAAGGTCTCCAAACGCCGGCCGATGGCCCGATGGTTCAAGTCGAAAAATCGAGTCGCGTACCCGTTCTCGACATTGGGACGGTGAAGTTGATCAAACAGGGCAGGGTGAAAATCACGCCTGCGATTCAACGCGTCACTGAACGAGGAGTGATTTTCGAAGACGGTTCATCCGCCGCATTCGATGCGATTATTCTCGCGACCGGCCTGCGCCCCAAACTGGATTTCTTGAAAGTGGAGCCTGCGACAGAGTGGCAGCGCCACCCGCGGAGCATTCCTGCCAAAGGCCGCGCCGCGCTGCCCAACTTTTATTTCTGCGGCTTCCACGTCCCTGCCACGGGTATGCTCCGCGAGATCGGAATCGAAGCGCGCAATATCGCGGCCCGCGTTGCCGCGAGCCGAGGAAGTTGATGAGCGGCCGCCTGCGGCTTCCACGACAACCGTCCGGGCGCTTTGATACGGGGGATTCCAGTTTCCAAGAGTAACGTGTCCAAGCTGGCGCTGGTGATTGAGGGTGATTGAACGGCGGATACGTTCTAACCACGAATATATTTTAACCGCTGATTGTTTCGATAAATCCGGGGACAGATTTAGGCCTGCGAAACACGCAAAATGAAAATCCCGCTGAATTGTTGGCGCTATTGCCCGCGCCGAAACAGGCACAATCACCACTTCGAGTCGTCGTTCGTTATTCCGTCGAAACCTCGTGCGACCGGGAGCGATTTTGGTGCTGAGGAGTTCGCTTGATGCAGCTGGGGTTTCTAGCTCAATGCCCCGTCCGTAATGATCGTTAGAATCGTAGTTATTTCCCCCTGATTCTCTCTGCTATCGCGTACCAAAAAAAATGAGCGTAAATGGATGGATACCTGATTTCAGGTGGTTTCCGGACCCTTTGCCGCGAGGTCGGTGAGCTATAGTTTTTCGCGAGAGTGAATTCTTCATGCGGGCCGAAGGTTATAAATTCCTCATCCACCTTTTGGTCGCGAATTCATTCAGGGTGTTGCTCGAGTGAGGAAGAGTGGCGCCCAAACGAAAAGCTAACTCAATGAAAAAGCTATCCGAACTGAGATTCGCGCTGGGCCTATTGTGCCTCAGCGGTGGTGCCCTTCAGGCATCTACTTATCTGATCAATATTCAGGCTAACAACAGCCAGTGGGTTTGTGCGGACGGGGGCGGAGGTGGAAGCGGAGATGTGATTGCCAATCGTAATTCGGCTGGCGGTTGGGAGACATTTATCCTGGACGACACCAATGGTGGTTCACTTCAAAACGGCGATACCGTCACACTCAGAGCCCGCGACACCGGACTGTATCTTTGTGCCGAGAGCGGCGGGGGAGGCGACCTCGTTGCGAATCGCATCTACGGCGGATCGTGGGAGACATTCACCATCTACAAAGTAAGCGGGAGTGGTACGATTACGACTGGAGATCAAGTGGGTTTCCAGGTGAATAATGGTCAGTATATTTGCGCGGAAAGCGGTGGCGGGGGGCAAGTCGTGGCAAACCGGAGTGTGCTCGGCTCCTGGGAAACATTCACTCTTGCAGTGGGTTCGGCACCATCACCGTTGTGGACCACGCCGTCCTATACACCGGGATACTGGAATGATGGATCGACCGTTCAGAGCTACAATAACTGCTACAATTACGCGAACAACCGACGAACGGATACATTTGCCCAAGTGGGGAGAGCGGCCGGACACATCTATACCTCACTCACGGGAACGGCACTCTACAACGCCGCTTTGTTTGATGGCCTCGAACCCACCACGTCCTCCGCAACCGCACCTGAGGGCAAAACGAAACTGGCGATCGTCGTCTGGCCGAGCACCGATTTCCATTGTTACCGGCAAGACAGCAACGGTCTGTGGACACACAAGCCGGGCAGCACGACAGCCACCAATTTGGACAATTCTGGAAATTCAATTTCCAGCCCGGAAACGGCCAATCGAGGCAACTATTCCGTGTTTGTGGGTTATTTTTTCACGCCGTCAGACTCCGCGCAAGGTGGTGGTCATGCGAATATCAACTGAGTACTCTACACTAACATGAAAACTTATTTTAAATACATTATCAGCATTTTGTTTATGGCGACCGCGGCATATGCGGAGGTTACACCCGCATTATACGTCGAGCTTTTGATTTATTCCGGCCGGCCCAATCCGACTCTTTTGATTACTGATCCAAAAATAATCCAGGAAGTAACCGGACTGGTAAAAACGAATCCAGAGAATAGCGGGTTTGCAAAAGGAACGGTGACCCCCGCAAAATTGGGATACCGGGGCTTTGCGGTGGAAAATCTGTCGACGGTAAATTCCGAAATCGAAGCGTTCTCCGTGTACGGGTCGGATATTGAGGTGAAGGAAAAAAGCGCGCCGACCGAGCGCCGGAAAGGATTCCGAAAAGACAAGCGCGGGGTGCTTGAACAAAAATTAATTCGCCTGCTTGAAGAGAAGGGTCTGGTTTCACCGGAGTTGATGTCAGCAATTAAGAACGCGAAATAGTGTTCTTATCAGCGACAGCGAATGCGAATTCGCTGTCGCTACATTGCGGGCGTTTTGATGGAAGCGGATTGCTTTCTTCTCTTCAGTCGTCGCGACCCTTGGAACTCAAAGATTTTTCCTGGCCGCACGAAGTGCCGCACCGCGCTCTGGAGATCAGGCGCTCAACTCTCAGCGCTCAACTCTCAACTATTTCGTCACGACCCCTCATCGGAGCAGGCCCTGATCGCTCAGCCAGATTTTGAGCAGGCTGGGCCATTGCGCGACGCCGAGCTGCCCGAAGTCCGGAGTGTTGCGGCCGGTGGCGCCGACGCCATGACCGCCGCGGCGGAAGACGTGGAACTCGGCGGACACTTTGGCTTTTCGCAGCGCGAGGTAGTATTCGGCCGTGCCGGTGGCGAGGGAATCGTCGTCGTTGACAAAAAGAAAGGTGGGGGGAGCGCCCTTCACCACCGGGACACTCGTACCGCCGAAGCCCGGATAGCCGAGCACGGCGAAATCAGGACGCGTGGCTGCATCGAAATTATTCTCGGCCAGCGCCGCAAGGTGCCCGCCGGCAGAAAATCCCATCACGCCGATGCGGGCCGGATTAACGCTCCATTCTGCGGCGCGACTGCGCACCACGCGGATGGCCCGCTGCATATCGGCGAGCGACTCGACCTCGACGCGATAGGTGGAACCTTCCGCGCGGGCGAGACGGCTGCGAAGGACAAAGGCGGCGACGCCCATTTCGTTGAGTTTCTTCGCGACCAACTCGCCCTCGAGATCGACCACGAGGTAGCGGTGCCCTCCGCCAGGCGCGATGATGAAGGCCGTTCCGGTGGCCTTTTCCTTCGTCGGCAAATAAATCGTCAGCGAAGGATGGTGGATATCGGTTACCCGGTGAAATATGTCCGGCGTGCCGCCTTCGACCCAGCGCTCCGGTGCCATCTTGCCCTCCGAGTCTGGGGCCTCTCCCGGCCAGATTGGGATCATGGGTCCCGAGGGAACGAAAGGATCAGTCGCTGCGGACAGCTGCGTAGCTGCAAATAAAATCAGGCCGAAAAGTGTGATCTGGGATTGGGATTTCACCGAGCTATTCAAGCGTTCGGACCACGCTCACGCAAGCGGAGTACACTGAAATGTGATTTTACAGGAGGTAACGGAGAGCACAGAGAGCTGCAGCAATATCCGAAAGGTAGGGGCCGTTGCTCTCAACGGCCCGGATTGGTTCAGGGTGTGCTCTTCGCGGGCCAGGAGGCAGGAATACATTTAAATGCGGAGTGCGCGGAGTTCGCTGAGGAAGGTTTTTTTTGTGTCCTTTCGTGTGTTTCGTGGGCGATTCCAAAAATGTAGGGCTGGCCCTTGTGGCCATGCCGCTCCGCAACCAGGGGACGGCGTGCCGACGAGCGGCAGCCCTACAGTTTTATGACGGTCAAACCATCGGCCTAGCCGTGATGCACCGGATACGGCACGCCGCTGAAGATTTCGTCATGATAGTGCTCGAATTGAGTTGTGAGATTGCAAATCCAGATCGCCGGGGGGAAGACTTTGCACACCGCGAATGGACACAGCAAAATCATCTCCCGCTGAGAATTTTGCCGCGGATTTAGGTGCAGTGTGGAGAGGATGGGGAGTGCAACGCTGGTTCGTGCCTCTGCTGATTTTACTGTTCGGAGCATCGGGCTTGGCTGACGCAGCTCAAGATTCGGAGTCACGTCCGGTTGCGAGGCCCGATGTGATCGTGGTCGGTGCCGGCATCGCTGGCTTGTCGGCCGCGCTTGAAGCCGGTCGAGGTGGGGCCACCGTGCTCGTGGTCGACATGGCGTCCGTGTTTGGTGGCCATGCCGTCATGGCGCAGGGATTGCTAAACATTGTATCTACGCCGGATCAGGCTGCTCAGGGAATCGAGGATTCGCCGGAGCTGGCCGCGCGCGATTTCATGGTGTGGGGAGAAGATGCGGACGCGGCGTGGGTGCGCTATTACACGGAGAATTCCCGCACGGATGTTTTCGACTGGCTCACCGGAATGGGCGTTCGCTTCGACGGAATCGGTCGTCCGCCCGGCAACAGTGTGGCACGAGCTCACAGCGTGCACGGGCGCGGTATCGCGCTCGTGGCATCGATCTACCGGGAATGCCTGGAGACGCCCACCATATCATTCCGGTGGAACGTAAGGCTCGATGCGTTAACCCGCCGTCGCGAGGGTGTGGGCGGTGTCCGTCTGATGGAATTACGAACGGGGCGTAGTATTGAACTCGAAGCGAGCACAGCAGTGATTGTGGCTACCGGAGGATTTCAAAGTAACCTGGATCTCGTTCGCGAGGCGTTGGGCCGAACCTCGCCACAGTCGGGCCGTATTCTCGCCGGCGGCGGGGTGAACGCCACCGGCTCCGCGCTCGCTATCCTGCAGCAGGTCGGAGCTGTGACGGAGCGACTGGACCACCAGTGGAACTATTTAACCGGCGTTCCCGACCCCCGCTTTCCCGGGACGGACCGTGGCATTTTGGTTTTCGTGCCATCGATATGGGTCAACGCGCTCGGTCGGCGCTTCATGGCCGAAAATGCATCCCCAAAAGAAGGACTGCCCACCGTCTTCGCGCAGTCCGGGGGAACTTTCTGGGCGGTGTTCGGCCCTGAAGCACTGCAATCCTTCCACGTTTCCGGATCGGATTGGGGCGATTATCAACGCATCGAAAATCTGATTATCAACAACCCCGACGTGGTGAAACGAGGAGAGACGTTGGTGGAACTCTGCGCCAAAACCGGCCTGCCTGTCGCAGCCCTTGAGCAGACTCTGAAGCGCTTCAACGCCTTGTTGACTTCGGGGAGCGACGAAGATTTCCACACCTTCAACCAGCAGTTGAAAAAGTGGCGAGGGCCGATCACGGGACCGCCGTTCTACGCGTTGCAATGCTTTCCGCTCGCGCGGAAGAGCCTCGGCGGAGTCGTGATCGACTCTTCGAGTCACGTACTCAATGGCAAACGAGAACCTATTCCGGGACTGTTTGCTGTGGGTGAGGTTTCCGGTTTCGGCGGCATCAACGGAAAGGCCGGATTGGAGGGGACGTTCCTCGGTCCCGCCCTGGTCCAAGGCCGGGTTGCAGCGCGAGCGATTTTGGTGGAAACGAAACGGCGTCCGGCAGCGCCGCCGAGCGGAAGGGGTGGGATCGCATTTCGTGAGGTGGACCCTGGCCTGCCTCAAGCAACGACCTGCCTTCAGTGTCATATTCTGCCGGAACAAGTGAACCAAGTGCGGCCGGGCTTCTGGCACTTTGAAAAAGTTCATCAATCGGTTCTCTCCCGCCAGTTGAGTTGCACGAATTGCCACGCCGAGATAACCAACCGCGGAGGCGAGCCTCACCGAATCGACGCGAAGCAGTTGATGCTGTCTTGCGGCATTTGCCACCAAGGTGAATCGCGGTAGCGATTGAGCGTGTCCGCTGAAGAACAGGGCAGTGTTTTTTTATCTACGTCGTTGTGTTCCGGGAGCAGGCGAATGAGGTCAAGTTGAGGTCGCCCTGAATTGACGGACAGTAGACTGGGATGAGCCAAGCCGCCGCGCGCAGGCTGAGACGCGGCGAGGGAAAATGTTTTTGTCAATTGTCACGACACGATCCTTTTCCGGGCTTCTAAATATTCTGCTTATGGGTTGGTTTTTGGGGCCGGATTGAGTTGGGTCCGTACCTGGTCCAGCTGGGTCTGAAGACTCCACTGTTTCTTCAACAGCTGCTGGAACTGCTGAAGCGCTTGAAGCTGCTGGGGTGTCAAAATGCCGGAAGCGGCGGAGAATCCTTGGTCGTTCAAACCGGCGGTTGAGCGATACTCGGTCTGAGCCATTACTTGTACGAGTTGTTCGGATTGCGCGTCAGTTAAAGGCACGCCTGCGTTCCCGAGATAGCCTTGCACATCACGGTTGACGAACAACGCTGTACCGGCGCTCTGCTGGAACTGCTGATATTGCGCGAAGGCTGACTCTCCGAGCGTCGAGCGGATTTCACGGTTCATTGTCTCATCAATGGCTTTCCTCGCCGGCGCGAAAGCCGCATCGAAGGCTTGTGGATCTTTACCCTGATCGAGTCCTCGGGCGCGAAGCGAATTGAGAGCATCGCCGGTTGCGTATCCCGCCATGGCGATGGAGGTCTCGACCTGAACAATCTGCGCTTGAGTCAACCCCAGTCGCCTCCAGAGCACTCGCATGCCCTCATCAATGTCCTTTAGCATTCGCTTCGGGGTATCAGGATCAACACCGTCTTTCTTCTTTTGACCATCAGTCCGAGGAGACGAAGCGGTGAGTCGAATACCAGTTAATTGTGTTCTTAATCTATTCTCCTCGCGCCGCGCTTCTGCTAACTGGAGCTTTAGATCAGCAAGCTGGTTGGGGGCTGATATAGACATGCGAAATTCAATCAGTTGTTGGTGCTCGCGCCAAGCCACGACCGAAGCTCCGAACACCAGCAGTATGAGAAGGGCGATGAAGAATCTATTCAAAATGAATCTCCATTTTCATGAGCAGGGTGTAGAAAACCGCAGTCCCGGCGGACGTGCCATTGGGTTCCCGGAAACCGATTGTTGAATTTCGTGGTACCGGAAGTCGCGAGCCCCAAGCTGGCCAATGCTTCGCTAAAGCGAAGAAGTCGCCAAACGGAGACTTGATATCGATGAGGATGAGGAGCGGTCACACTGCTGTGAAAACGATGCAGTATTTCCCCAGAAAAGTCGACTCTGACACAGGCGTTGATGGATACGGAGCGGGCCGATGAGGGCATCGGCCCCTACCTTGAAAGCAGGCGAACGAACCGGTGTTCGCTGCTACCTCGCAGGGTTTTTTCGTGAAATTTCGTGTGTTTCGCGGGCGATAACTCCGAGTCTCAATCAGCGCCTCACTTCGCGGGTTCGGGATTGGTCTTCGCTGCTTCCTGGGCGGCTTTTTCTTTGGCCTCTTTCTCTTTCGCTTTTCTGGCGGCCTCGGCCTGGGCTTCAGCTTGGTGGGTGGGTTGGGAATTCTTGGCGGCGTTGTACTCGTTCTCCATCTCGACGATTTTCGCTTCAGTCCGTACGTCCTGCATGGGCGGGCCGAAGTTGGGCTTGGTGGAAGTTTGCGCGGGGGTGCCCGACTGGCAACCGACCACCGACAGCGAGATCGCTGCACCGCTGATCAGCAGAACTAAAAGGAAGTAGACTTCCCGACGGGAGCGAAGGATGGGGGGAGATGCGTGCACTCCAATATGGACAGTCAAAGCCGTTCCCAGTTACCCAATTTTGCCCACGAAACACACGAAAGGACACGAAAGGACACGAAATGGGATTCCAATAAATCGACTCAGCGTGCTTCGCGATCTTTGCGTTTAAATGACTCAAATTACCCGACTGGGTTTTTGCTGATAGGATTCACCACAAAGCACAGAGACGCGAAGAAATGAACTGAACGATCTGCATCCCCAGACTGCGATCAGCGCGCTTTGTGCCTTCGTGTCTTCGTGGTGAAAATTCAGGATTCAAAAGCATTCGGCATGATGCCGGCGTTTCCAAGCCGGGCCGTTGGGGGCAGCAGCCTTCGCCGAGGCTATGGCTCCCGAGACGGCGCCTCATGACCGACCAGCGAATTGACGTTCGCTGTTACATGGAAGGTTTTCGTGAAATTTCGTGTGTTTCGTGGGCGATGTTTCGGATTCTGAATCATCAGTGCCCATGAGTGAAATTCAGTGGTTCAAAATCCGAATCCGGGTTTTCTGAAACGACGTATTGCTGCGAGCACGAGCAGTGTCAGCGCGAACCAAGCGCGGATCGAGCCACCGCCGCTTCCGCTGCTGGGTGTTGGAGTGGGCGTGGGAGTTGTCGCCGCATTGACGGTGAGGGTGGCTTTGCTGCTCGTGATGGTGCCCATCGCGTTAGTAACGACGACGGAGTAATCGCCCGCGTCCGTGCTGCGGGCATTCGTGATGCTGAGCGTATTGCTGGTCGCACCGCTGAACGCGGTGCTGCCGACGTACCATTGATACGTGGGGTCAGGCGCGCCACTCGCATTCACCGAGAGTTGTACGTTGCTTCCGGCGGTCGCTGTTTGGCTGAGCGGCTGGGCCGTGATCACGGGCGGACCGGCGAGTTGACCCTTTTGCACCGTGCTCGCGTTCGAGACCAACAGTCTGCCTGTGCGATCCACCGAGATCACTTCCGCGTTGTTGAAGCGAGCTTCCTTGCCCAAGCCGTTCGCAATGCCTGCGGTTCGCACCCGGCCGGCTACGGTGGAAACATTTCCTGCCGGGGTGATTTTTCGGATCACGGAGTTGGAACTGTCTGCGACGAAAATTTCGCCAGCAGAATTGAGCGTAATGCCGCTCGGGAAATTAAATCGCGCGTCATTCGCCGGACCATCGTTGTCGCCGGAAATTCCTGCTGCTCCGGCTACAGTGGTAACCATCCCGTCGGGAGCGACCTTCCTGATGGTATGATTGCCGGAGTCGGCGACCAAGAGATTGCCCGCGGGATCTACCACGATGCCTTCCGGTTGATTGAATCTGCCGCCGGAGCCTGATCCATCAATTTGTCCGGCGACGCCGGAGCTGCCGGCCAGCGTTGTGATCACTCCGACGGCGGAAATTTTATTGATTGTGTGCTTGTGATTGTCCGTCACGTATACGCCACCCGCGGAGTCGGTGGCGATTCCGCCGATGCCGTCGAATTGGGTGTGTCCGGCCCCGACGCTGTTCAAGGTCGTCACCACTTTATCGGAAGTGATTTTCCGGATCGTGCCATTGGTGAGTTCGCCGACGTAGATCGTACCGCTGGCGTCGACTGCAATTGGACCGGGAGCGGCGAAGCGGGCGGCCGTGCCCGTGCCATCTTCATTGTTGCCGGAAGGGGCCGTGCTGCTGCCCGCCACCGTGGAAACCACGCCGTCGGCGGAGATTTGCCGGATCGTGTGGTTAAGTGTGTCGGATACATAGACCGTGCCGGAGGGACTGGCGGCCACCTGGGTCGCGGTCTGAAATTGCGCGGCACTGGGAAGTCCGTCCTTGTTGCCAATGGCGTAATCCAGTCCGAGTCCCGCCACGGTTGTCACTACGCCGGCTGGCGTGATTTTGCGAATGGTGTTGTCGCCTTCATCGGCGCCGTAAATATTTCCTGCGCCATCGATGGCCAAACCACTGAGGCCTCTGAAGCGGGCGGCGTTGCCCGTTCCATCTGTAGAACCTGCGACGCCCGCACTTCCGGCGATGGTGGTAACGACACCGGCGGGGGTGATTTTTCGCAACGTGCAGTTCCCTTCATCGGACACGTAGACGTTGCCGGACTGATCGACCGCGACTCCGGAAGGAGATGAAAATCGCGCCGCACTGCCCACGCCATCGACACTTCCTCTTTGCGTCGGCGAACCAGCCAGAGTGGTGACGACACCGGCTGGCGTGATTTTGCGGACGGTGCAATTAACGGTGTCCCCGACGTAGACATTCCCCGCTGTGTCCACCGTGACGTATCGGGGTTGAAAGAAACGTGCTTCGCTGCCGGTGCCGTCGGCGCTGCCGCTGGCATTAGCGAGGCCAGCCAGGGTGGTGACTACGCCGCCGGGCGTAATTTTTCGGATGAGGTGGGTGACCCATTCTGCGACGTAGATGTTGCCTGCGGTATCGATGGCGAGTCCGCCAGGAATGAAGAACCGGGCGGTGCTGCCGGTGCCGTCGACCGAGCCACCCGCCTGCGGGGTTCCTGCCCAGGTGGTGGTGACGCCGGCCGGTGTGATTTTGCGAATCACTGAAACCATTTTGTCCGTGACGTAGACCGTACCGGTGGAATCGACGGCGACGCCCTCCGGATTGGCGAATTTCGCGTCCGGTCCGGCGCCGTCGATGTCGGCGGGTGTCATGGGATGGTTGAGAAAAACGCCCGCAGAGAAAACGCCGGCGGTACCGGCCAGCGTGGACACCATCCCGTTCGGCGTGATCTTGCGGACGGTTTGGTTGACCGCGTCGCCGACGTAAATATTTCCGTTGGCGTCAACGGCGACGCCGCGTGGCGCATAGAAGCGGGCGACATTGCCCGGGCCGTCGCTGCTGCCAATGCTGGAAAAACCGGCGAGTGTGCTGAAAACATAAGGGGTCGAATAATCGGAAGCGGCCAGCGCCGAGGAGGCGGTGAGCAGGGCGGCGAAGAACTGGCAACGAACGGAGTGGAAGGGGCGGGCAGTTTTCAAGAGAGGATAACGTTACGAAGTTGAGGCTGGCGCGGAGTTTTGTCCGGCAATGGATACGACCATCCAGCGCGCGAAACCCGCTACGCGGGATGCTCTGAGTTTTCAGAGGCGTAGCCCTGTGCGGGAGCGCAGGGTCTCACGCCTCCCGGCGCGAGCTACATTCGGCGATGAAGAAATGGGGGCTGCCGCTTGCCGCATGCCTTTTTTCGTGATCGCGGATGGTGTTCCTTCTCGCGGCATGGCATGGCCACAAGGGCCAGGCCTACGTGGGTGAAGAGTTCCGCGCCGCCCGGCGCGGGCTACATCCGGCGATCGAACTGTAGGGCTGCCGCTTGACGGCATGCCGGGTTGCGCGATCGGGGACGATGTTTCCGATTCGCGGAACGGCATGGCCACGAGGACCAGCCCTACGTGGTTGCAGCGCGGGCAGCACAATGCGGTGGAATTCGATTTCGTATTTACAAGCCGCGAAGGGCGCCCGTCGTCGTCTGATGTCAGCGCAACTATTTCGCGCAGGACCTCGGCTTTTTCCAGCGAAGGATTGACCCGCAGGCGCTGAATGGGGTTGCTTGTACCGCACCCTTTCACCCCCCCGTTTCAGGACATTCTTCACCCCATGAATGCTTTCTTTCGCTGGCCACGCCTGTGGCTGATTCGTATTATTCCCGCGGTCATTTTGACCGGTATGACGGCTTTCTCCACACCCGTGGCGGTCAAAGCGTCGGAATGGAAAGACGCCCAGGGCGCGAGTTTTCGTGGCGATCCGACCGAGGTGATCGGGCCGTGGGCTTTGTTTAAGACCGGCGGGCTCAGTGGGCGGCGGGTGTTTTTGCACGCATTTTCGCCGGCGGATTCCGTGCGTCTCTTCAAGGAAATTTCAACCCGGCCACCACTCGCGCCCAACTGGGCGGGGGCCAAGGGTGCCGCAACCCGGGACGTGATCGGCCATGTGTTGCAACTGAAAGGAAAAATGCTGGTCCCCGCCGACCTCGCCAGCATGCCTGAGCCGCAGCTGCTGCTGGTGCTCGTGGGTTCGCATAACGACGGAGAATCGTGGGCGATGGTGAGCAACATGACGCCGATCTACCACCGTATCCAGCGCGTCCATCCGGGGTTGATGGGCGCCGTGTTTTTCGGTGTCAGGCATGACAATGAGCAACATCGGAATATGGCGACGGGGGCCGGCATGCCCTGGTTGATCGCGGATTTTCCAGTTGAAATGGAAATGGGGGAGTTGAAGCGTTATGCCCCCAAAGAGGGGACCAACATGGTGTTGCTCTCGCGCGAAGGCGTGCCCCTGCTCGCAGCGCCGGCGAGCGATCGCGAAGCGACGATGCGGTTTGTCGATCAGCTCTCAGAGATTGTGACACTCATCAGCCCGCTTGACCCCCGGGGGTGGAAAGACCGCGTCAATTATTTCTCGGCGATTCGTCCGGTGGCGTTTGCCCAGTCCCGCAGTGAGCCACTGTTGATCGGCAGTCCGCTGCGCGCGGCGGGACTGAGGAAGTATGGTGTGACGCGGATCAACGCCCACTTCGATGTGGCGGCGGATGGGAAGGTTGTTCCGGCGCTTCACTCGACCGCGGCGGAAGTGCCCCCCGAACTGGTGGCGCCTTTGACGGACGCGTTGCGCAAGACCGCGATTTTACCGGCCATCGACCATGGAAACGCAGTGGCGGGCGGGTTGGATTACATACTGGATGTTCCGCCGGCCAATCGGGAACTCGACGCCGACACGGCGTGGCTGGGCAGCACCGGCTATCCGGAGGTGCCAATCGATCAGTGGCTGTTGCTGCGGCCCATTAAGGTTCCGGAAATGGATTTTACCTCGACGGTCGAAGGCGAAACACCGGCAGGGACTCTTGTGTTCAAGGCGCTGCAAGTTTCCGACGCGAAGGTTTCCCGCGCAGCGCAGATGAATGCGTTCAATTCGGATTGGTTTACCGCGGATGGAGCGGCCAGTGTTCAACCGAAAGAGGGCGACAAGCAGACCGTGGATGGCACCCCGCTAACCTGGCAGCGGGTGAAGTCGGAAAAAGGCTTTGTGGATTTACGGGCCGGTTTGGGCAACGTGGATTATTCGGTCGGCTACGCGACCGCCGAGTTTGAAGTACCTGCGACTTCTGACGCGTGGCTGGGTATCGGCAGCGACGACGGCCTGAAAATCTGGCTGAATGGCGAGATGGTGCATGATAAATGGATCCGGCGTTCCAGTCCCATCGACGACGACGTGGTCCCGCTGCATCTCAAGGCAGGAAAAAATCGGATTCTGCTGAAGATCCAGAATGCGACGATCGACTGGAGTTTTCTTTACCGGCTCCGCACTGCGCCGCGTTGAGCGGACATAAAGGGAGGGGCGGTTGCCCCTCAACCGCCCGCGCACCCGAAAGGCCATTGGGGGACAACGGCCCCTACCATCGATATGGACAAATGCCCGTGCGTGGTGCCGGATGATTTCCATCGGCGGTAACGGCTTCGTCAGTCTCCGGAATATTCGTGATCATCGGTGACATCTGTGGTTTCAACTGCCTTGTCATGGCTCAGATTGTTTCCGTTAAGTCCGCCGCTTCTTCCCCGCGTTTTGCATGGATCGATAATCTTCGCACGTTGCTGATCGCGTTCGTGGTCAGCGTTCACGCGTGCGTCACGTACAGTCACGTCGGTGGCTGGTATTTTAAGGAAGGCGTGGAGCCTCCGCTGAGCGTGAAGCTGCCATTTCTGCTCTGGGAGGCGCACTTGCAATCATTCTTCATGGGACTGCTCTTTTTGATCGCCGGATATTTCTCGGAATTGTCGCTCCAGCGAAAGACGACGGCGAAATTTTTAAAGGAGCGTCTGTTGCGGTTGGGCGTGCCGCTGCTGTTGTACGTTTTTGTGATTCATCCGGTGATGGTGTGGGGTATCAATCCTTGGAGCGCGGAATTCCCGCCTTTGGGTGAGTGGTATGCGCGGTACCTTCGCAGCGGGGATTTTGCCGGATCGACCGGACCATTGTGGTTTGCCGAGGCGCTGCTGATTTTCTGTTTCGTCTTCGCGCTTCGGCGAGGTCCGCGGTCAACGAATGCTTTGGATGCAGACAAAAAAGTGCACGGGGTGACGGTACGGGGTTTACCGGTGCTCGCGCTGATGCTGGGGTTGGGACTGGTGAGCTTTCTCGTGCGATTGGTGCAGCCGATCGGAACGTCAGTGTTGAATCTTCAACTCTGTTTTTTCCCGCAGTACATGGTGGCGTTTCCGTTGGGCGTGTGGCTCGCCCGACGCCGGGGTCTGGCCGACGTCGCGCAGGCGCCGCTGGCGCGACGGATCGGTTGGTGCACTCTCATTGTCAGCCCCATCGTTCTCTTCGGTTTGATTGTGTCCATGAGCAGCTATTCGGGGCACGGCGAACCACCGTTGTTTGGCGGCATGAATATATTCGCGGTAGGTTATGCCTTCTGGGAGCAGTGCGCCGGCGTGGGACTTTCGCTGGGCATACTCGCGTTCGCTTTCGCAAAAATGAATCAGGACACGGCGCTGACACGCTGGGCGGCTGATCGGTCGTTCGCGGTTTACGTGTTGCACAGTCCGATCCTGCTGGCGCTCACGACCTATTCGCGCGGATTGTCGGCCAATCCCTTTTTGATGGCGGCTTACGCCACGCTGGCTACGTTGGGATTAAGTTTTGCAGCAGCGGAAGTGGTCCGAAGGATTCCAGGCTTGAATCGGGCGCTGTAACGAGGCCCGCCGATGACAGTTTTAAGTCGCGATGTATTCATGCCACAGAATCTTCAACCACGAACCCCGCTTATAGTCACTAAAGTCCGGAGTCCATGGACAAAGCTTGCCGCTTTCGAATCGCCCACTTCACTCGGTTGCGAAAATATTTCTCCACCAATCCCATCTTCATGCGTTTTGTTCAACGTCCTGCGTGCCTCGTTTTCCTGTTCGTTTTCATTATTGGTCTGGCTTGGGCGGTTACTACCAATGAGGCTTGGGAGGATTTTTTCATCACGTATCGCGCCTCAAAAAATCTGGCCGAGGGCAAAGGCCTGGTTTTCACGGAAGGAGAACGGGTGCATTCATTCACTTCGCCGCTGGGTGCGCTTTTACCCGCCGCCAGCTACGTCTTGACCGGGCGTTCTTCCGATCAGGGCGCGTTGTGGATTTACCGGCTGATGTGTTTCGCGGCGCTGGGAGGCGCGTCCGTGTTGTCATGGAAAACTTTGTGCCGGATATTTCCTGTGTCCGCGCCGGCGGCATTTCTGGTCGCTTGGCTGGCGACCGACAACAAAACGATCAGCTATACCACGAATGGGATGGAGACAGCATTTGTGTTGCTGTTCTTCGGTTGGGCATTGTGGGCGATATTTGTCGCACCGGATAAACGAAAAGCGTGGTGGCTGGGCCTCGCTTGGGGCGGTCAGATGTGGACCCGTCCGGATTCATGCTTCTATATCGCCGTCACGGCCGCGGGTCTGTTGCTTTTTGCACCGCGAGGGGAGGCCGGATTTCTCAAGTCGCGGTTGAAATGGATCGGGAGAATTTCCCTTGCCGGCGTGATTTGCGCAGTGGTTTACCTGCCATGGTTCATCTGGGCGTGGCGCTACTACGGCACGCCTGTTCCTCAAACCATTACCGCCAAGGGGCTGTTCGTAGACACCTCAGTTCCATACTTATGGAAATCGATGCTGCATTTCCCCGCCACGATTCTTTCGGGCGAATCGTCATTCAGTGCGAATTTCATTTTTCACTATGGTCTTTCCGGTGGATTGTCGAAACCGGTTCTGACGTTCTATCTGATCTATTCACTTATCCCGGTCGCGCTCCTGATCGCCCCCCGGATAAGATGGGAAACACGCGTAGTCGCGCTGCTCTGTGTCGCGGGCCATTACTATCTCACCTTTATTACCGGTCCTTCTCCGTGGTACGTTCCGCAAGTGACGTTCCTGGGGCTGGTGGCACTGGCGCTCGCTTTTGGACAGCTGCAACAATTTTTAGCCTCCCGGGATGAAACCGCGACGCAGCCATCGGGTGCGATTCGCATGGTCCGGGTGGCGGCATGGACAGCGTCGATTCTTCTCGTAACTGCAGAGGGGATACAGAGTGTTTTTATCGCGCGGCAGGCATATCTTGCGCGAACATTGGTCGAAGGTCCCATTCGTTCGGCGGTTGGTCGATGGCTGGGTGAAAACGCGAAATCGCCCCGGGAATCGGTTCTCCTCGAGCCACTGGGGTACATCGGGTTTTACTCGGGACTTAAGATGTTGGACTATCCCGGGCTCTGCTCACCCGAAATGGTGGCGGCACGAAAACTGGCGCGGTCGAGATCTTATCCTTTTTGCTGGGGTGAATTGAGCGAAATACTGCGTCCGGACTGGTTGGTCCTCCGGCCTTTTGAACGGGACCAAATCAACCGTTATCAACCGCGTATCCTCGCGCAGGATTACCGGCTGGCGAAAGTTTTCGACGGAACCGAAAATATTCGCAACGCCACGTTCGTGCCAGTCCGGAGCTTTCTCAACTACAACGCCGTGTTCGAGATCTATCAGAGGAACGACCCGGCGCAGCGACCGCCTGGACCTTTTGTTCCCGTCCTGCTACCCGTGGTATTGAATGATTTTACTGCAAAAAAGGCGGCTTACGCGGTGGAGTTGTCAGGCCTCGCGATCAAAGCTCATGCGCCTTCGGAATTGGTCTGGCCGATTCCAACGGCGGCGAATGCGCTGCAAGGCGGCTTCGGGATTTTTGAGGGTGCGTACGCGAATCCTCCCAACGCCACTGACGGGGCGGAATTTGTCATCGATCTGGTGGGTACAAACGGAACCCGTACGCCTCTGCTTCGACGCACCCTGAATCCGGTCGCGGCCGACGGAGATCGCGGACTGCAACATTTCAATGTTTCGTTTCCTCCCAATAGTGGAGGACATCTTGAACTTTCGATTAGTACCGGACCGTATGGGAACGGAAGTTTCGATTGGACGTACTGGCAGGATTTGCGAGCGGGTTTCGCAATCAGATAAGCCTAAAAAACTCAGATGAGAAACCGCTAATCCACGCTAATTGACGCTAATCAAGAAATTCGAAAGGAACTGAGTCAGAAACTGGTTCATCTGATAGGTGAGCAGAAATCTCTGAACGAAACCCGCGATTGCCTGCATTAGCGCCGATTAGCGAAAATTAGCGGTTAACTGACTTCGGAATTTAGGATAAGAGGAAAGCGATCCGCATTATTCAGAAAATCCGTGCCGTTGGAGTGTGGCCAAAATCCGGCTCCCACATCGATCGGAACGGTAGGGGCGGGTTGCCCTCAACCGCCCGCGCATTCGAAGGGCCGTTGAAGGCAACGGCCCCTGCCGGTTTACAGCGTCGCCAGGATGTCGTTCAGCGTTTTGCTCGGGCGCAACGCGGCGGACGCCTTCGCGTCGTTGGGTTGGTAGTATCCGCCAATGTCGGCAGGCTTGCCTTGCACGGCGATCAACTCGGCGACGATCTGGGTTTCCTTGAGCGTTAGTGCCGCTGCGACCGGTGTGAAAAGTTTCTTGAGTTCGGCATCGGCATTTTGCGTCGCGAGCGCCTGCGCCCAATACAGCGCGAGATAGAAATGACTGCCACGATTGTCGATGCCGGCGCCGACTTTGCGGGCGGGGGATTTGTCGTTCTCGAGGAACTTGCCATTGGCGGTGTCGAGAGTTTCGGCGAGAACTTTGGCCTTGGCGTGATTCTGCGTGATGCCGAGGTGTTCGAACGACGCGGCGAGCGCGAAGAATTCCCCGAGGGAATCCCACCGGAGGAAATTTTCCTCGACGAATTGCTGCACGTGTTTCGGGGCGGAACCACCGGCGCCGGTTTCGAAAAGGCCACCACCGTTCATCAAGGGAACGATCGAGAGCATCTTTGCGCTGGTGCCGACTTCGAGGATCGGAAAAAGATCAGTGAGATAATCACGGAGCACGTTGCCCGTGACGCTGATCGTGTCCTGGCCGGCCTTGAGGCGTTCGAGGGTAAATTTGCAGGCGTCAGCAGGAGCGAGGATGCGAATGTCAAGGCCCGTGGTGTCGTGCTTCGGCAGATACGCTTTCACTTTCGCGATGATCTCGGCGTCGTGTGCGCGTTTTTCGTCGAGCCAGAAAACGGCAGGGGTGTTGCTGAGGCGCGCGCGATTCACCGCGAGCTTAACCCAATCCTGCACCGGTGCGTCTTTCGTCTGGCACGCGCGCCAGATGTCGCCTTTTTCCACGCTGTGTTCGAGCAGTACTTTGCCGGACGCGTCCACCACTTGAATCTGGCCTTTGCCCGGGACTTCAAACGTTTTGTTGTGCGAGCCGTACTCTTCGGCGGCTTGCGCCATGAGGCCAACGTTCGGCACAGAGCCCATGGTTTTCGGATCGAATGCGCCGTTCTTTTTGCAGAAATCAATCGTCGCCTGATAAATGCCCGCGTAGCTGCTGTCGGGAATCACGGCGAGCGTGTCCTGCGCTTTGCCCTGGGCGTTCCACATCTGCCCGGAAGTGCGGATCATCGCGGGCATCGAGGCGTCGACGATGACGTCGCTCGGGACGTGGAGATTGGTGATGCCTTTGTCGGAATTCACCATCGCAAGAGCGGGACCGTTGGCGTAAGCGGCCTGGATGTCGGCTTCGATTTCGGCCTTTTTATCGGCGGGGAGCGTCTGGATTTTGGCGAGGAGGTCACCGAAACCGTTTTTCAAATCGACGCCGAGGGCAGTGAAAGTTTCACCGTGTTTGGAGAACAGGTCTTTGAAGAAGACGCGCACCGCGTGACCGAAAATGATCGGGTCGGACACCTTCATCATCGTGGCTTTCAAGTGCACCGAAAACAGCACGCGATCTTGTCTGGCACGATTGATCTGGTCTTCGAAGAAGGCGACGAGCGCCCAGCGACTCATGACGGTGGCATCGAGGATTTCGCCCGCTTTCAGTGAAAGCTTGTCCTTGAGCACAATGGGAAAAGCAGGGTTGGTGCTGCTCGCGTGGGGATCTGGCACGAACTCAATCTTGACGGTGGTCGCGGCCGGAACGGTGAGGGATTTTTCGTTCGAGAAGAAATCGCTCTTTCCCATCGTGGCGACGGAAGTTCTTGATTCGGGCGACCACGCACCCATGGAGTGCGGATGTTTTTTGGCGTAATCCTTGACGGCCTTTGGAGCACGACGGTCGGAATTTCCCTCGCGAAGAACGGGATTCACGGCACTGCCCTTGACTTTATCGTAGCGGGCGCGGGCGTCTTTTTCGGCGTCGCTAGCCGGATTTTCCGGAAAATCCGGGAGCTTGTAGCCTTTGGCTTGGAGCTCGGCGATGGCTTCTTTTAGCTGGGGAACGGAGGCGCTGATGTTGGGCAGTTTGATGATATTCGCCTCGGGCTTGAGGGTCAGGGCACCGAGTTCGGCCAGAGCGTCGGGAATGCGTTGTTCGACAGTGAGAACGTCGGGGAAAGCCGAAATGATGCGGCCGGCGAGTGAGATATCGCGGGTTTCGACGGCGATGCCGGAATGTTTGGTGAAAGCCTGGATGATCGGCAGGAGCGAGTAGGTCGCGAGAGCCGGGGCTTCGTCGGTTTTCGTGTAGATTATCGTAGGTTTTGCGGACATATGAGAAAAGTGAGGAAGGCGGGAACGTTAAGCGATGGACGGCGTGCTATTCACCGTTGTGGCCTGCTGGCCCTCCGGTAAAGCCCGCCAACTAAGCCGCGGTTGCGCGAACGGTCAAAGGCAATCTCCAGTCCACGCGGTCCGTCGACCTGACGGAAAATATCGGGGAAAAACCTGACGCGAAAGGATTAACCATTAGGGGAGGGTTTTTGAAATGGATTAGACCGCGATCAGAAATAGCTACAGGCCGCCGGCCTGTTAGGCTCTGTGCTCGCGCAAACCCTGCAGGCGAGACGCCCGCAGCTACTCGAACTTTGAAATACGCCGTGATCCACGCTAATGAATCACCAGAGCAATTTCAGGAAAAGTGTGGTCGAATTTTCCTGTTGTGGCTGGGAGCGCTGACCCCGGCCGGGACCAAGCGCAGACTCCGGGGTCAGCGCCCCCGACTACAGTTTTATTCAAAACGTTCTGATGGAAATGCTCCGAACGTTAGTGGGAAATTAGTGGCTATTAGTGGTTAAAAATTCCTTGGATTGAACGCATACGCCGTAGCCGCCGACAGGGATGAAATATTTGATAAACGAACCGCTCCCACCACGATGTTTCGTAGGAAAATTTGCCGGGAAATTGAGGCCTATGTCGCTTAAGCCACGCGAGAAGTGTGACGATAAAGAGGGATTCATTCTCCCACCTTGCATCCCTGGTTGACTAAATTTTTAGTTCGCTTCGGCACGGGCCTCTTTTCTCCGATGGCCGCGTGCGCTTTGGCTGCGGTTGGGATGAGTGTCACGTTGCGGGCGGAAATGATGCCCTCGGCGGCGCATAATGTGGTCGAAAGCGGGATGCCGGCATTTGTGGTTCTCGGACCCGAATCGATGGGGTTGAGTCGCGCTCCGACCGATTTGCGGGTGTTGCCGGACGGGAGGTTGATCGCGGTTTCCCGCCGGGAGATCGCTTTCAGCGACGGGTTTCGCTGGCAGGCCTTTCAAAGTAGTGACGATAAACCGAGCATCATTCTCGATCGTATCGCGGTCGGGGACGACGGTCAGATTTACGCGGGCATCGAGGGAAATATCGCGCGGATTCATTTTGGAATCGATGGAAAATGGACCCTTGTGCCTGTAGTCGAGTTGCCCGCCAATGTCGGGGTCAAAAACGCGGTGTTGATGCGCGTGTCCAAGCTCGCCGACAGCTGGTACTGGCAGGGCGGTAGCGGCGGCATCGTGTCATGGAAACCCGGCCAGGGGCAGCCGCCAAAAATCGTCGGCAAAGTCGCCGCGATCGAAGGAGTTTTTGCAGTCGGAAAGGACAAGTTCGTGAGCACGTCGGCGTTTGGAGAGTTGTTTCGCCTCGATCCGGAAGGAAAGGACCCCGTCAGGATTTCACCTCCGACTGCGCTGGCGGGCGATTGCATTACGTGCACCGCGCCGTTTGGCCCGGGAGAGATCCTCGTCGGTACGATTAACTCCGGCTTGGAATTATTCGATGGAGTGAACGTGCGTCCGTTCAAGGCGAGCAAGCTGATCAGCCGCGGTCACCGCATTAATGATTTGTGCCCGATCAACGAATCGTTGTTTGCCGCCGCAGTCGAAACGATCGGCATCGTGGTTTTCGATCGCGAAGGCCGGGCGGTGCAAGTTCTCGATCGCGCGCAAGATCACCGGCTGTCGCGGGTGAAAAGTCTCCGCTATGCGCCCAACGGTGTTCTTTGGGCGGTGTTAAACGACGGGGTGGCACGGGTCGATTTTCCCTCGCCGATCACGCAGTTTGAGCCGCTGTTGTTAAGCGGAGTGGATTACGCCAAGCCGCTGCGCTACGAAGGTCACCTTTGGGCCTTGTGTGATGGACGGGCGCTTCAAGGTGTTTATGACGAGGAGGGAAGACTGACTGGCTTTCAGAACCGGTCTCCGCCAGGGCTCATGACCATCAACATCGCGGTGCTTGAAGGATACCTTTGGGCGTCGTCGGACACGGGCATATATATTCTGGAAGGCGACGAATGGCGCACGGTCACGACGGCCATCCAGAATGCGCACATCGATTTGCTGAAGCCGCAGAAAAGAGGCGTTTTTTATGCACTCAAAGGGGAAATTGGGTGGATTCGACGTACCGGGAGTGGCTTTGAACTTGACCGGTTCCCGGCGCCGGAACTGGGGTTGGTGTATAGCGGTTTGCAGGACGACAAGGGCATCCTTTGGATTGAGCTCGGCGTGAGTCGCATTGGGCGCGTTGACCTCAGTGGGGAAAAACCTGAGCTGCGAATTTATGACCGCGACGCCGGACTGGGCGTGGGCTGGGTTCAGTCGTTTTTATGGAAGGGTTCAGCCTACTTCACGCTCAACACCCATCAGTATTTTTTCAATGACACGACGAAGAGTTTTGTTCCCGCAACCGTACTGACAAAAGAAGTTCCCGAAATTGGAAAATCCGGCGGCAGGCCGCAGTTGGACGCGAGCGGGCGCCTTTGGTATTCCGCCAGCGGCGGCACATTCCTTCTTGATAAGCCCGGTGCCGAAAAACGTTTGTCGTCCCGCGTGTCGGTGAACTACGAGGTGGGTGAGTTCACGATGGAAGACAATGGCGTGGTGTGGATGTGGTCGAAGGGTAGGCTGGCGCGCTACGATCCGGTGATGCCGGAACGACCCCGCACGGCGTTAAAGGCGGCGATCAATCTGGTTCAATTCACCTCGAGCCGGCGGCAGTTGTTTTCACCCGGCGCATCCCTGCCTCCGATTGAATATGAGGATAACTCGTTCGTCGTAAATTTTGGTGCTCCATTGAATCCATTTGGACCGCGCGTCTCGTTTGAAATCATGCTCGAGAACGGCCACGGAGGAAAGTGGACTCCGCTGGGCAGCACCACTTCGTATTCGTACAATGATTTGACGGAAGGAAAATACATTTTTCACGTTCGTCCTGTTTCCAATTCGGTGCCGGGAGCGGAGGCGTCGCTCGCATTCACCGTGTTGCCGCCCTGGTACAGAACGACGCTGGCGTGGATTCTTTACGGAGTTGGCGCACTTGGTTTGATTGCTTTTATCGGCTGGCTTTCCTCCTTCCTTGAACGACGGGAAAAGGGCCGCCTGGAAAAACTGGTGGAGAAGCGAACCGCCGAATTGAATGCGACGAATCTCGAACTTGCCCGCCAGGTTGATGAGACGTTGGAGAAAACCCGGGCACTCGCCGCCAGCGAGGACCGCTATCGTTCGCTCAACGCCGACCTGGAACGCCGGGTGGAAGAGCGCACCGCCGAACTCGCGAAGGCCAGCCTCGAAATGCAACGCGCCAAGGAAGCAGCGGAAGCGGCGGACCTGGCGAAGAGCGCCTTCCTGGCGAACATGAGCCACGAATTGCGGACACCGATGAACGGTGTCGTCGGCATGGGACATTTGTTGCTCGGGACGAAACTGGACAACGAGCAGCGCGAATTCGTCGATACGCTGATCCACAGCAGTGAAAGTCTGCTGACGATTCTCAATGACGTGCTCGACTATTCCAAGATCGAAGCCGGCCTGCTCGATCTGGAATCGATTGACTTCGACCTCGAGGAACAGCTCGAGCGCGCGATGTTTTTGCAATCGGAACTCGCGCACAAAAAGGGCCTCGAACTCGTGTTGGATTTTGCCTCCGATCTTCCAGCACGGGTCTGCGGTGATCCAGTGCGTTTGCGGCAGATCGTCCTGAACCTCGTCAGTAACGCCATCAAGTTTTCCTCGAAGGGTGAAGTGCTCATTCGCGCTGGCGTGGCCAGCAATTTGGCGAGTTCCGGAATCCGGTTACGGTTTGAAGTTCAGGATTCCGGCATCGGCATCGCGCCTGAGGTGCAGAAAAATCTTTTCCAACGTTTCGTGCAGGCGGACAGTTCCACGACGCGCAAGTTTGGCGGCACGGGTCTCGGTCTGGCGATTTGCCGGCGGCTCACCGAACTGATGCGCGGCGAGATCGGTCTCGTGAGTGCCGTCAACGAAGGATCCACTTTCTGGTTCGAGGTGGAATTTTTCCCCGCCACCAGCGCTCAGGCGCCGGAAAATGTAACGGGCTCCCTCGAGGGGCGACGCATCCTGGTCGTCGATGACAACGCCACCAACCGAAAGTATTTTCATCATATTCTGAAGCGTTGGAAAGCTGTCACGGAATGCGCTGACGGCGCGGCGACCGCGTTGATCGAACTCGAGCGCGCCGCAAAAGCCAGTCAGCCCTATGAGCTCGTTTTGCTTGATCAGCAAATGCCCGGTATCGACGGGACGGAGCTCGCACATCTGATCGGCGGTAATCCCTCATTCGGGCAGCCGGTAATGGCACTGCTCAGTTCGAGCAGTGAGCGGATGACCCCGGAACAGTTGACTTCCCATGGTCTGGCGGCGGCCGACCGGAAGCCAATTCCGGCGACCCGTCTCAGATCGCTCATCCTGCGCGTTCTTGGGATGAAGCCGGTGACGCGTCCACCGATGTCGTCGGGCAATGGACCGGCGCATGGATTCAAACTGGCCGCCGAAAACCCAGCCGCTTCCAAACCGGCGGGTCCCACTTCGCCCACCAGCGGCCGGAATGTGGTGCTGATTGCCGAGGACAACGTGGTGAATCAAAAGGTCGCAGTGAAATTTTTGCAGAATCTCGGTTATAGCGCAGACCTCGCATCAAATGGACAGGAGGCGATCGAGGCGATGCGGCGGTTTCCCTACAAACTGGTGTTGATGGATGTGCAGATGCCGGTGATGGATGGATTGGAGGCGACCCAACTGATTCGCAAAGCACAGACCGCCGGTGACGCGGGTTTTGGTCACGAAATCCGCATCGTGGCGATGACGGCCAACGCGATGATGGGTGACCGTGAGCTTTGTCTTTCGGTGGGCATGGACGATTACATCACCAAACCATTGCGACCCGATTCAATCAAAGACGTGCTCGTGAAGTATCTTGGGTATCGGGTGAAGTGAGTGAGAGGATGAATTGCTCGAGAGCTTTCGTCCATTCGCGGCGTATTTGGGTAGGGCGGATTATCCCTAATCCGCCGAAAACGCCCGACGCGTTTTGACACACGCGCGCGCGGTAAGTTGATCGCGGAACGGCGGATTGAGGATAATCCGCCCTACCTTTCAACCCCGGCTGAACCGATCGGCCGGACGTCGACGAAACTCATCGCGACGCGATTTTCTGCACGGGATTTTTCCAGGTCGACGGTGAATCGCGCTTCCCAATCGTTGGCTCCTTCGACGTCGACGAGATTTTGCGCCACACTTAAAGAGCGATTTGACGAAACGCTTTCTTCTTCGAAATAAGTATGTTTCGCGGCGCGTCCTTCCGGATCGAGACGGAAGCGGAATCGCGCTTCGAAGTAGGTGGTGAATTGCTTTTCGATGCGCCTGGTTTCCGCGAGGGCGGCGGACTCGTCTGCGGGCACGTCACTCGGGGAAAGCAAACGCAGTCGCGCGGCATCAGCATCGCCTCCGGCAATATCCTGCAGAAAACCGAGAATAGCGGCACGAATCTGTTTCCGAAATCCGGCAGCGTCGCGCGTGATGTCGTAGCTCGCGGGGCGAACCGGTTTTTCGGCAGCATCGGTTGCGACGAATTCCGGGTTTTTGAGCCGTTCCCACTCGTCGATGAGGCTCGAGTCGATCCCGCGAATCAGTTCGCGGAAATAGTCCTCCATTTCCACCACCTCGTCGGTCTTCGCACTGTCGGGAACAGTTTGCGCGAGCACTTTCCACACCTGCATGAGGTGGCGCAGCAACAGCCCCTCGCTGCGCTCAAGGCCGTAGTCGCGAATGTAATCCCCGAAGGACATGTAGCGTTCGAACATTTCCCGGGCGATGGATTTGGGCCGGACATTCTCCTGTTCGATCCACGGATGCGCGGCGGCAAACGCGTTGAAGGTTTCGTAGAGAAACTCCCGCAGCGGTTTTGGATGCTCGACTTCGTCGAGTTTTGCCATGCGTTCGTCGTAACCGATTCCGGCGGCTTTCCATTCCTCGATCTTGGTGGTTTTCTGTTTGTCCACCTGCCTGCGCAGGATCTGGTCGGGGTCTTCCACAATCGCTTCGCAGAGCGTCAGTACGTCATAAGGATAATCGGCGCTCGTTTTGTCCAGCTTCGGCAGCGTATCGATCAGATAAAGCGAGAGCGCCTGGTGCAGGGAGAAATCATCCTGTAACTCAAGGTTCACTTGCAGACGACGGCCTGACGGCTGGCGCGGAATAATCTCCACAATTTTTCGATCAATGAGCGCGCGAAACAACTGCCACGCGCGGCGGCGAAGCGCGGTTTTTCGCGAAATGCGTTCGTGGCTGTCGCCGATGAGCTTTTGCATGGCGCGGCAGCCGTCACTATCGCGCGATAAAACGAGCAGCAGCATGCCGTGCGACACGTCGAAATGAGAGGACAGCTCTTCCGCCGGGGCAGTGCGCAAGCGTTCGAAGGTTTTCGCATCCCACCCAACGCCGCCCTCCGGAGCGCGCTGTTTCACGAGTTTCTTTTTCTTCGCCGGATCGTTAGCGGCTTTTTCCTCGGCCCGTTTGTTTTCGATCACATGTTCAGGCGCCTGTACGATCACGTAGCCCTGGTCGTCATAGCCCGCACGACCCGCGCGCCCGGCGATCTGCCGGAAATCGCGTACACTCAAAATTGCCGCTTTTTTGCCGTCGTATTTCCAGAGCTGCGTGAACAGCACGGTGCGGATCGGAACGTTGATGCCAACGCCGAGCGTGTCGGTGCCGCAGATCAACTTGAGCAATCCTTTCTGCGCGAGTTGTTCGACTAGGATGCGGTATTTCGGCAGCAGTCCGGCGTGGTGCACGCCGATGCCGTGACGCAACCAGCGCTTCATGTCCTTGCCGTAGGGGCTGTTGAATTTCACACGCTCCAATTCGGTGGCGAGCGTCGCTTTTTCCTCCCTGGTGCAAATGCCCAGGCTCATCAACGCCTGCGCCGCTTCCGCGGCGGCGCGCTGCGTGAAGTGCACCAGGTACACCGGTGAACGATTCCTTTCGATGAGCTGAGCCACGCGTTCGGCCAGCGGAGTTTCAGAATATTCGAACGCAAGCGGAACCGGCCGCCGGTCGCTGCGTACCGTGAGTGAAGGTGCGCCGGTGAGCCTGGAAAGTTCGCGTTCGAAAAAATCCGTCGAGCCGAGCGTCGCGGACATCAATAGGAAGCGCGACTGGGGAAGCGTCAGCAGCGGTACCTGCCAGGCGTAGCCGCGTTCGGTGTCCGAGTAGTAGTGGAATTCGTCCATGATCACCGCGGCGACGTTCGCCTTGTCGCCTCGCGTCAGCGCGATATTGGCGAGAATCTCCGCCGTGCAACAGAGGATCAATGCGCCGGGATTCACCGAGGCATCGCCGGTCATCATGCCGACGTTTTCCGGCCCGAAATCGCGGCAGAGACTCAGGAATTTTTCATTTACGAGCGCCTTGATCGGACACGTGTAGACAGATCGCTGGCCCGCGCAGAGGGTTTTGAAATGAAACGCCGCGGCGACGAGCGATTTTCCCGATCCGGTCGGAGTATTTAAAATGACGTTTTTACCGCCAAATAGTTCAAGGATCGCTTCCTCCTGTTCCGGGTAAAGCGTGATGCCTTTCGCCGCCATCGCCGCAAGAAACTTGTCCAGCACGGCATCTGGATCAGGCGATCCGGCCAGCGGGGCGAGGGGAGGAGTTTGCGAGGATGACACGCCTTCACAACGACGGCTCACCGGTGGCGACACAAGGCCGGAGAGCGGACAACCGTGGCAGCAGTCGCTGTCTTATTTGACTTCCCCGAGGATGATCAATGGGCCGAGATTGATCGTAGCCTCACGCGCGGCGGGTCGGCCAACCTTTATGCCGTCCGAAGTTCGGCCAAAATAGTCTGCCGCCACTGCGCTCATGCGGGTCATGGCGGTTTTGAAGTTTTGTCCGGGAGAACGCATGTTGAGGTAGAGTGTCCAAACCGGGCGTCGACGCTGTCCGGGTGAGGATTTATCGTGGAAATCGTATGCCTTGATGATGACAAAATATCTTTCCTCCTCGAGGTTGGCGCGCAGGGTGGCTTCCTCCACGGAAGGCATCGCGCTGTTTCCGAAGCGTCGCAATTCCTGGACATAACCGAGAAGCTGCGCGTTGCTGCTGGTTTTAAAATCACTGTCGAGATCGTCGGTGAGTCGCTCGGATTGTTCGAAGCTTGTCCTTAAATCAGCGTCGTTGACGTCGGAGACCAGTCCCGAAATTCCCATGGTCTCGTTAAATTCCCGCTGGAGAGCCCGCTCATCGGAATGATCGATGGAAAAATTGGTGGTTCCGCGCATCTGATCCAAAGTGACGCGCGGCATGGTAGTTCCCCAGTGTACGATTAATAACAGGTCGGCGGAGGCCATTGCTGAAGTTGGCAGATAGTTCCGTCGGGCCAACTCGGGCGCGAGGAACTCGGCGACTTTACGGAAAGGCAAGCGGTCGATCGAGTGGTCAATGGTGTTTCCCTGAAAAAACCTGCCAGCAGCAAAGACATAAGTTTCGGGACGGGGTTTGCCGTCAACCTCCCGGTGTTTGACGTAGTCGGGACTCGCCCATGCGTTGACTGTAACGTGGTTATCGGCGCCGGCCTGAGATACGCTCAGAAAAAGCATCGCGCCAGCAAGCAAACCAAGCCGGAGGGGTAGCGGCCGTGTATCCATGAGCGGGTGAGCATTGAAATTGGGGCCCGCCCGTCAAAAGGAAATTATTCGTTTCGTCAGAAGGGAGGGGCCGTTGCCCTCAACGGCCCGTGGGATGCCATACGGAAGGCCGTTGAGGGCAATGGCCCCTCCCAAATGATCGACCGAAAAATCGGCCAAATCCCACAAGGAACGCTACTGAATCTTACTGTCAGTATGATTTCGGGCTGCTTGTTCTTCCCCGACGGCGTCGATTCGTGCACGGTTCCGGCCAACCCCTTTCGATCCTACCCTCCATGATTGGCAGTCTTCACCCCCTCGATCTCTTTATCATTGTCGGTTATCTGGTCGCCGTCGTCTACATCGGCAAGCGTGCGGCCAAAGGTACGAACAGCGAGGACGGCTTTTTTCTCGCGGGTCGCAAGCTGGGCAAGCTGTACCAGTTTTTTCTGAACTTCGGCAACGCGACCGAACCACAAGGCGCAGTCAGCACCGCGAGTTTTGTATTTCAGCAGGGCGCGCCGGGATCATGGCTTTCTTTCCAAACAGTTTTCATGAATCCCTATTTCTGGTTCATGAATGTGTGGTTTCGCCGCGTGCGACTCACGACGCTGGCGGATTTGTTCGAGACGCGTTTCGGCAGCCGCGGACTGAGCATGTTCTACGCGTTGTTTCAGATTATCGTGGCCTGTGTATTCTTGGGATTTGGCAATGTCACGGCGTACAAGATCGCGTCGTCACTCGTCGTTAAACAGGAAGCGCAGTGGACGCAGGCCGAGCGCGCCTCGGTGGATGGGTATCACGAACTTCGCGCGCTGGAAAAGCAGGCCGTGAGCGGAGCGCTCCCGGCGGACCAGGCGGCCCGGCTCGATGCGTTGCGCGACCTGAGCGCCCGGGGCGAACTCCACAGCTATATCACGGTGCTCAACGACATTCTGTTTTATGCGGCATTCTCAATTGTCATCGGCGCGTACGTCGTGATGGGGGGAATGTCGGCGGCCGCGGTGAACGAGGGTCTGCAGAGCATATTGATCATTGTTTTTTCCCTCCTGCTTATCCCGACCGGGTTGCACGCGATCGGCGGCTGGCATGCGCTGAGCGAGAAAATTCCCGCGAAGATGTTCGATCTGTTTGGCTCCGCGGGCTCGGATCAATTTTCCGTTGTCGCGTTGCTGGCGATTCTCCTGGTGAGCATTGTCCAAAACGCGGGGCTCAGTCATAACATGGGCATCTGCGGGTCGGCAAAAAATGAACTCGCGGCGCGTTCCGGCGTGTCTGGAAATTATTTGAAGCGACTCATGATTATTCTTTGGGCGTTCGCCGGGCTGATCGCGATCGCACTGTTCGGCGTCGGCGGACTCGCTGACCCTGATGCCACGTGGGGGGCACTTTCCAATAAATTGCTGGGACCGGGTCTGATCGGATTGATGCTCGCGGGCGTGCTTGCTGGCACGATGTCCACGCTCGCCGCCAAGGCGCTGGCGATTTCATCGCTTTTTGTACGCAATGTTTACCGACAGATCTGGCCCCATATCACTCAACAACAGGGTGTTTTCTATGCGCGTTGCACGATCATCGTCGTGCTCGCATTGGGTGCTATTTCAGCGTGCCTGATGGGCAGCTTCTTCTCAGTGGTAAAGCTGGTGCTGACGGTGAACATTCCGTTCGGCGCCGCAGTGCTCACGATTTTCTTCTGGCGTCGGGTGAACGCACCGGCGGTGTGGGCCTGCGTGATTCTCTCCACGCTTTGCATCCTCGCGATTCCGGTGATGGCAGTGAAATTTTCGGGCATCCGGACGAATCCGAGCATGGTGGAAGTGGCCACCGGCCCCAACGGCAAGCCCGCGGCGGTTTATTTCGATGCAGTGGTGCACGAAAACCCAAAGGATCTGAACAGTCGTCTCGTGGGTAACGGACGCTTTAATTTCGAGTGCTGGATGCTCGGCAAACTCGGATTGAATGTCGCAGCGCTCACGCCGAATCAGCGTTTCACTACGACGTTTTTCTTCGACGGTCTCTTTCCTTTTGTGGTGTTGATCGTTGTGAGCCTGTTGACGCCACGCACCGATCCGCAGCGAGTCGCGGTATTTTACGGCACGATGAAAACGCCAGTCGGTGAAACGCCGGAGCTTGAAGCGGCAGCCATCGCGGAAACCCGGCGCAATCCTTCACGGTTTGATCATACTAAATTACTTCCGTGGTCCAATTGGGAGTTTTGCAAATGGGATCGCGTCGACACGATCGGCTTCATCGCCTGCAGCGCCTTGTCAGGCGCAATCGTGTTGCTGTTCATCGGCGTCCTGAAGTGGGCCGCGCCGTGAGCGGGCAGGCGTTACCAACGTACGGCATTTTAAAAAATGAAATCCCGGGCGTGGGTGTAGCAGCGGTGGTCACACCGCTGGCCAGCCGTCTGACGACGGCTGCTACACTTTACTGACGCTTGCGCCGATTACAGCGCGATCAAACCAGCAACAGCGCTGGTTTCTCGAGTAGATCTTTGATGGCAGCGAGGAACTGCGCGCCGAGTGCGCCGTCGACCACGCGGTGATCGCAGGAGAGCGTCAGGGACATCACCTGGCCAACGACGATCGCTCCATTCTTCACGACCGGCTTGGTGACTGTCGTGCCGACCGCGAGGATCGCGGCGTTGGGCGGGTTGATGATGGCGTTAAATTTAGTGACGCCCATCATGCCGAGATTCGAAACGCAAAAGGTGCCGCCGGTGTACTCGTCGGGCTTCAGCTTCTTTTCCTTGGCGCGTTTGCCGAGCGGTTTGGCTTCCGCGCTGACTTGGAAAATAGATTTCGCATGCGTGTCGCGGATGACCGGCGTGATCAGGCCGTCTTCGATGGCGACCGCAAATGACACGTGCGCTGCGCCGAAATATTGGATGCCGGTGCCGGTCCACGAGGCGTTGACGCCGGGAACGCGACGCAAGGCGTCCGCGCTGGCCTTCAAAACGAAATCGTTCACGGAGAGTTTAACGCCTTCCTTTTCGAACGCGGTGTTCAGCTGCGTGCGCAGTGCGAGCAACGGCTCGGCGTCCACGTCGATTTCGAGATAGAAATGTGGAATTTGCGTCTTCGCCTCGACGAGGCGTTTTGCAATTGTCGCGCGCATGCCGGAAGCCGGGACGGTGCGGTCTTGCTGAATGGGGCCAGTCCTGGCCGGCGTGCCACCACTGAACGAGCCACCCGATGCGGCCGTCGGCGCAGCAGCGGATTTGAGCAGGGTGGGGTTTGCGGCAGCGGCGAGGACGTCGACCTTGACGATCCGACCGTGGGGACCGGAGCCGGTGATGCGGGTGGCGTCGATTTTCTGATCGGTGGCGATTTTCTTCGCGAGCGGGGAAATCTTTAAGCGCTCGCCGGTGGCGGTAGCGGGAACTGGCGCGGCCGGTTGCGGCGTGGCTGCAGGTGCAGGAGAGGGGGCGGGTGCAGGCGTGGGCGCCGCTTCTGCTTTTGGCGCGGGCGCCTCGGCTTTTTTCTCTTCGGCGGGCGGGGCGTTTTTCGGAGCGGGAGCGACCGGCGCTTCCACCGTTTCCCCGGCTTTGCCGACGGCGCAAAGCGCGGCGCCGATGGCGACCTGCGAACCGGCGGGAGCGAAAATCTTTACGAGCGTGCCGGTGAAAAACGACTCGAGCTCCATCGTGGCCTTGTCGGTTTCGACTTCGGCGAGCATGTCGCCGGCCTTGACGGCGTCGCCTTCATTTTTGAGCCATTTGACGAGCGTGCCCACCGACATGGTGTCGCTGAGCTTGGGCATTTCGATGATGTCAGCCATGGAGAGAAAGAGTTAGCGGTAGAGAAGAGTGAGCAGGGAGCGGTGAGCCGTGAGCAGAAGGGCGCGACAATTGCGCGTTATTTCAGAACGCCGAGGGCGGCGTTGAAGATTTTCTGGGGAGTTGGAAGCTGTTCCTTCTCCAAGGGCGGGCTGTAGATCGCCGGCGCATCCATGGAGGTGACGCGACGGATCGGGGCGTCGAGGTAATCGAACGCTTTTTCCTGAATGATGCACGCGAGCATCGCACTCACCGAACAGAACGGCTTCGCTTCCTCAACGAGGAGGACGCGATTGGTTTTCTTCACGGAAGCGAGCACGGTTTCCTCGTCAAGCGGACGGATCGAGCGCAGGTCGACGACCTCGGCGTTGATGTTGTGCTTCTCTTTGAGCATGTCCGCGGCCTTGAGCGCCATCTGGATCGCGCGGCCGTGGCCGATGATCGAGATGTCCTTGCCCTCGCGCATGACCTTGGCCGAGCCGAGGGGAATGAGATACTCTTCGGACGGCACTTCGCCGGTTTCGCCGTAGAGCATGGTGTTTTCCATGAACATCACGGGATCGTTGTCTCGGATCGCGGACTTCAACAGGCCCTTGGCGTCATAGGCGGTGGAGGGAACCACGACCTTGATACCGGGATGGTAAGCCGCGATCGACTCAGGCGTGTGCGAGTGAGTCGCACCGACGTTCGTGCCGCCGTTGGCGGGGCCGCGGATGACGATCGGACAATTGATCAAGCCGCCGGACATGTAACGGATGTTGGCCGCGTTATTGAAAATCTGGTCGAAAGCGACCGAGTAGAAACTGAAGAACATCAGCTCCATCACCGGCCGCAGGCCAAGCATGGCCGAGCCGATGCCCATGCCGAGAAAACCCGCTTCGCTGATTGGCGTGTCGACGATGCGCTTCGGGCCGTATTTGGCCAGCAGGCCTTCGGTAACTTTGTAGGCGCCGTGAAACTGGCCGACTTCCTCGCCCATGATGACCACGTTGGGGTCCCGGGCGAGTTCCTCGTCCATGGCGTGGCGGAGCGCTTCGCGATAAGTGATGACTGGCATGGCTGAAAAGAGATGAGTGGAAAGTGACGGGTGGCGGGTGATGCAGCTCAGTCGAAGAAGAGGCTGCCGACGGATTTCTTGTCCTGGGGATTGTCGACCTCCCAATAGACGTCCTTCTTGATATCCTCGATGGTGGGATAGGGGCTCTGCTCTGCGAACTGGGCGGAGGTTTCTGCCTCGGCGCGGGCGGAGTCGTCGATCTGTTTGATCAGATCGTCATTGAGCACGCCTTCCGCCACGAGCGCGTTTTGATACACCATGATCGGATCCTTGGTGCTCTTGTACTCTTCGATTTCGCTCTTGTCGCGATAGGTGGAGTCCGGATCGGCGACCGAGTGACCGCGATAACGGTAAGTACGGATTTCGAGCACGCTGGGCTTGGACTGGTCGTGAGCGAGCTTGAGGGCTTTGCCGACTTTGTCGCGGACCTCGTACACGTCGTGGCCGTTCTGGACGATCGCCCAGTTCATGCCGTAGCCCGCGGCGCGTCCAGCGAGGTTTTCACCGGCGGAGGAACGTTCCTGGCTGGTGCCCATCGAATAACCGTTGTTTTCGATGATGAAAACGACCGGCAGCTCCATCAGAGCGGCGAGATTGTACGATTCGTGGACCGCGCCTTGATTGACGGCTCCGTCGCCCATGAACGCCATGCAAGCGCCCTTGATGCCCTTGTATTTCAAAGCGTAGGCGATGCCGGTGCCGAGCGGGATTTGGCCGCCGACGATGCCGTGACCACCCCAATAATGCCGGCTCGGGTCAAAGTAATGCATCGAGCCGCCTTTGCCCTTCGAGCATCCGGTATATTTGCCGTAGTTTTCGGCCATCATCTCGTTCATGCCCATGCCGACCGCCAGCCCGTGACCGTGGTCGCGGTAGGCAGTAATGATGTGATCGTTATCGCCCATGACCGAGACGCAGCCGACCGCGACGGACTCCTGTCCAATGTAGAGATGGAGGAAGCCACCGATCTTGCCGCCTTGGTAGCTGCGGAGGCAGCGCTCCTCAAAACGACGGATACGCAGCATGTCGCGGTAGAACTGGATTTTTTCGTCTGGCGCGAGCTTCGCGTTGATCGGCGCCTGACGCGCATCATATCCCGGGTCGGACACTTCTGTCTTTTTTGGAGCGGTCGATTTCTTGATCACAGGAAATTAGTTTGAGTTTGAAGTAATATCTATCCGTAAGAACCTCTCATTTGCCCAAAACGTAGGGAAGACAAGCGAAACTTACGTCATTGGAGGTGCCATTTTCGTGTCTTATGGCCGCTCTGGTCAATATAGGGCTGACCCTTGTGGCCATCCCTAACTTGGTTTTCGACCACTGCTCCTCGCTCATATTCACTGAATGGCCGAAACGGTAGGGGCCGTTGCCCTCAACGGCCCGTCAGAACATTCGTTCACATGCAGAATTCCCGCTCGCGCCATTACCCGAATTCTTGTCCCTCTCTATGGGGCCAGCCCTACGATTAAGGTGGCGACCGCGCTTTGTGTCGGAGCGACGGAACGGCATGGCCACAAGGGCCAGCCCTACGGCGGAAACCAACGCTACACGTTTGGCTACGCCTTCACTCCCCGGATACGATCTGCTCGATCGTGATCTTGATCGGTGAGACGGAGCAGTCGGCGCGGAGCGACACAAAACCTTCCTTATACTGATCGAAGATCGGCCAAAGTGCTGCCTTGTCCGTTTCTGGAATTGCGAGCGTGCGGATTTTTTCCCGGGAAAAGAAACCGAAGCGGCCTTCGTCGATGTCGACCGGTATGCCATCGATCGGCTGCTTGCAGCGAAACAGAAACATCAGCCAGTGAGTAGAACCCTGGTAGGCCTTCTCGGCGATCATGGCGAACAGATGAAGATCTTCCTGGCGGATAATCAGTCCGGTCTCCTCGGCCGTCTCGCGGATGGCGCATTCGAAGGGCGATTCACCGGTGGTCATCTCCAATTTACCTCCGATCGGAGTCCAGACGCCGAGGTTGGGCTGCTTGGCGCGCAACAGCAGCAGCTGTTCGCCGGCTTTGTTTTCAATGAACACCAACACGCTGATTTTATAGGGCAAAACGAGACTCATTGGAGAATGAGCGTGACCTTTGCGGAAAGAGCGGCAAACAAATCTTCCACACGGGCCGTGTACTTCTTTCTTTGCCCGTGGTTTCCCAACGAACGCTTATTCTTGAGTGCGGCACCAATCGCGTGTCCGCCGGAGTTTTCAGCTGCGCCGGGTTGCGCCTGAGCCTGCAGCAACTGGTAGTGGAAAATTTCCCCCTCGCGGACACACCGGGTGCGAACGGAGAGGAGCAGTGGCTCGAAAATGTCCGGCTGGCTTTGCACGGATTGCGCCGGAAGACAAAATATCGGGGTCCGGCGATTCTCGTGCTGCCGGCGCATTTGTGTCTGACGAAATTCGTCAAGGTCCCGCGGGTGGATGCGGTCCAACGGGAAAAAATTCTGCGCTTCGAGGCGGAGCAAAATATTCCTTATGCGTTGTCGGATGTCGTGTGGGGGAGCGTTGCCGTGTCGGACACGGCAACTGAAACCGACGTATTGCTCGCCGCCGCGAAACTTGAGGTGCTTGATGTGCTCTGCGATGCAGCAGACGCCGCGGGATTCAAAATCAACACGGTGTCGCCGGCGCAGTGCGCGACGCTCGCGGGTTTTAGACTCGTCGCGGGAACCGCTGGAAAATGTTTTCTCGGTCTCAATGTGGGAGAGCGCGCCACGACCTTGGTACTCGTGGAATCAGGACGCTTTGCTTTGCGCAGTTTTGCGGTGGGAACAAACGACAATGCAGGATTGGAAATCGCGAAAGAATCGGCGGCCGGCAGGCAGAGCGAGCCGCTCATCGCCAAACTCCAACAGGAAATCGCACGCTCCCTGTTGCATTTTCAATGGCGCACGGGAATGACCAAGCCGGAGCGGGTCTACGTTGCAGGTTCCGGTGTCGCACTCACGGGACTGGTCGAGGCGGTGGGCGAAAAACTGAAAATACCGGCGGTCTTGTGTGATTTGCGAGAGGTCGTCGATCAGGTTGAAGCGAGTGCCAGGAGCACGGTTCCCGATGGCGAGTCAGTGAACCTGATCGATCTGGCCGGCGCCGCGGCAACTTGCTTCGACCGGCGTCGTCACGCGGGGATAAATTTGCTGCCGCCGCGCATGCTTGAGCACGTCAGCTACCGGCGCCGTCGACCATGGCTCATGGCTGCGGCGATAATGGCGATGACTATTCTGCTTCCGCCGGTTTTTCACTTCACCGCACTGCGCGAGGAAGCGGTGAAAAAATCAATGGCACTCGAGCGCGAACTCGCGCCGCTGCGCGTTCGCGATTTTCGCATTCAACAGAATCTCCGGCAGATTTCTGAAATCAGGGAGCGGGTTGCTTTCTATCGGGACACGGACGAACGGCGCGATACGTGGATTCGTTTTCTAGCGGGCATGCAGACCCAGATCGGTGCGGTGGAAGACGTGTGGCTGGAGAAAATTCAACTCGCTCCACCGACCGTTAATGCGCCGATGAAACTGCTCGTATCGGGCCGAATGTTGGATCGGACACATCCGCTGGCGAAGGTGAGCGCAGGGACATTCTCCCGCGTGAATGCCTTGTTGAATCGCCTGGCGCCGGCGCCGTTTGTCGCCGCCGTGGAGTCGGAGCATTTTGATCACCACCAACCGGGCGTGCTGCAATTTGATTTCGTGCTCGTGACCGACGCCAAGCAACCGCTCTGAGCTGAATATTTCACATCAGATATGAAATCGAATGAAGCTACACCGTGTAGCCCGCGCCGGGCTACTTTACTGCGGCGCGAAATATCCGGGCTAAGCCGGATCCATGCAATCGGGTGGGCGTCGGTTTCCATACCGACGCTTCGGCGAGCTCGGATGTCCCTTGTCGCCGGTATGCCCCTCGACGGGCTCGGGGTCCTGAGTGGTTCGGCTTTGCTCACCATCCTGAGCCTGCCGACGGGCTTGTCGAATGGAGAAACCGGCGACCACCGTTCGGTCGCGAACTCGACGGGGGAATTTGTCGTCCTACTAAATGGATACGGCTAAGACGATGACCTGGTTTAAGCGCGATCCCCTGATTGTCGGGCTCGTCGGAGCCGCGCTCGTCATCACGGCGGCTGAAGGGTGGTGGCTGTCGCGAGTTCGTGGCGAGGCAGTCCGGGCGGTGTCGCTCCTTGAGTTGAAAAACAGAGAACGCGACGACTTACGGGTAAAGTCGCCCGCACCAACGGAGGAGAATGAACTGGCGGTCGCCCGCGATCGTGCCTCTGCCCGTACGAAACTTTCCGAAATCGAAACGGCGCTGAGCGGAGGTACCGAAGAGGTCTCGGGGATTTCTCATACAAAGCCAACTGACGCGTATTTCGAAATCGCGAGCTTCGTGGAGAAAGCCCGGGCACTCGCTGCTCAAGCCCAAGTAACCATTCGTCCGGACGAACGATTTGGTTTTGCTTCGCATGCGAGCGAGGGACCCGCTGCTGCGATTCTGCCCGGAGTGTTGCGCCAACGGGCTGCGATTCAGGTGTTGCTGGAAACGCTGGTGGCGGCACGACCGGTCGCGCTGATTTCCGTGCAACGCGAGCATCCCGCAGTCGCGACATCGCATGCGGCCATGGGCGATCCCGCCGATTTTTTCGAACTCGTTCCGGCGTTGTCGTTGCGGAAACCGGGCATGCTGGAAACGGATGCCTTCAAGCTGGAATTCACCGGTCAAACGCGCGTGTTGCGCGAATTTATCAACCAGCTCGCGTCGGTGAATCCGGCCTTCGCCGTGCGCAGCGTGGAGGAAGAACCTGCTGCTGCGGTGGCGAACAGCTCCACTGCAACCTCCAAGACCGCCGTTGCGGTGCCAATCATTGTCGGAGGACTTTCACGATTTCGTGTAGTGGTTGAACGGTTGCGACCGGTAGCCGGAGCGGAAAAGGCGGAGCGATGAAAGGTTTCAAAAATTATTTCGAGCGCGTCGTCTTTGGAACGATCACGCTGCTGATTCTCCTCAGCCTGAGCTGGTCCTGGTGGGCGCGGAGCGAGGTGAAACGCATCCGGGCCAATCCTGTTTCCGTGCGGCTGGCTAAAACCGTTCATCAGGCAGTGGAGTTGCCCGTCTCCACGATAAAACGTCAGCGATGGGCGATGCCTTCGCCGCAATCAGCGGGCGACGGCTGGGTCTACGAGTTGTTTACGCCGCCGGTGGTTTTCTATAATCCGTCGACGAAACAATTCGCAGTGACGTATCCGTCGGACGGAGTGAAAACGCCGCCGGCGTTTGCGATCGAGCTCGTCACCGTGAGGCGCGAATTATACCGGCTTCAGCTGAGCGGCTACTTTGGCGAAACGGGTTCATATACGGTAGCATTTACCCAACCCGGCCAACCAGCCGTGCGGTTGGCCAGGGAGGGAACGCGTTTAGAGGAGCTCGCGCTGACTCTGCGGAAATTTTTCATTCGGCGACCTTCATCCAGCGGTGATCCCGCAACTGACTTCCTTGAGCCCGATGCATTCGCAGAACTGCACGACGAACGAACTAACACGACGGTGGTCCTCAATAGTCGTGCACCCAGATTCGCCGACGAAGCGGTGGCCACGATCAAGATGAGTTCGGTGAATTCCGTGCTGCGCGAAGTTCGCGCTGGCGACGTCATTTCCGAGGGGAAAATTATTTATCGCATCAATCGGGTAACGTACATGCCAGCGGAATTGGTCGTCAGTTGCGAGGAACCCGGCCGTTCTGCCATCGAAACGAAAGTGCTGCATCCGGTCGATGTCGATGCGACGAAAATCGTGCAGCAGTCCATAGATAAGTCCTCTCTTTTACCCCGGCCGGCCACCGGATTTGTCATCCCAGAAAAATAATCAGCCAGTATGAAATGTTCCGCTCGAAAATATCCCGGCCTTGTTGCGTTGATTTGCTTCAGGCTTTCCCTGTTGGTTTTTGCCTCGGAAAATGACGCTGCATCTTCTGTCGCGCTGGAAACCGGCGTGGCAGAAAAAAAGCCGGATGAATCCGCCCGGGCGCGAACAAGCGGGCAAATGCTCGATGACGTCCGCCAAGCCTGGCAGCGTAATGAGGTGCAAACTGGAGCAAGGGGACACACGGCAAACTCGTCCGCCGATTCTGCCGCGATGATGGAAAAACTTAACCAAATCGTTCTCCCGACGGTGAGCTTCACCGGGATGGAAATAAGCCGTGTGATCGCGACGCTCAGCGCCATGGCGGAAGAATTCGACCAGACCGGCGCCGGATTCAAAGGAGTAAATTTTGTATTGCTCGATCCGAAGTCGGCAACCCCGACGGTCACTCTTGCGTTGCGGAAAGTTACGCTCAAGCGGCTGCTCGATCTTATTACAGATTCGATTGGCTATCAGTATGAAGTTCAGTCGGACGCCGTTCTCGTGCGGCCCGGCGGTGAACAATCGACGCTCGAAACCGGATTCTTTCCCGTCACGCGCGCGACGGTGCTGCGTCTGACGGGAAAGGGCCGCGCGGCGGGTGCCGGCACGGTTCGAGCCGGCGCTGATCCGCTCGCAGGAGGCAGCGCGAATCCAGCGACTTTGTCATCGGATGGCGAGACCCAGGCGATTCGAAATTTTCTGCAACTGGCCGGCGTTAACTTCGATACCGTCGTGGGAGGAACACTCGCCTTTGACGGATCGCAACTGATCGTCACGCAGACGCCGCGAAACCTGGAACGCGTGCGAAATATTTTGAATCACTACAAGGATTTGAGGCAGGTGGAAATTGAGGCGAAATTCATGGAAGTACAGCAAGGCGCACTCGATGAACTCGGCGTGCAGTGGAATATCGCCACTCAAGCGAGTCGGGCAGGGAGCAATGCGCGCTCGACCTATACGACGGGCGGCGGAATTACGCGCACGTTGTCCGATGCATTTAAGAATGCGACGACCACCCAGCAAATTTCAATTTCCGGCGGCGGGCAACCGCTGGGCGGAGTGACGTTGCCCGCTGTCGCGCCTTCGATTCCCGGTGGAGTAATGTTGGGTGCGGGCACTGGGCCAATCGCGAATCTTACCAGCGTGGTGGGCGAGTTCGATGTGAACGCAGTGATAAAAGCACTCTCGCAGAAAAGTGGAACCGAACTGCTCAGCGCGCCCAAGCTCACGGTGCTTTCGGGAAATCCCGCGACCATCACGGTGGCGCAGGAGTTGCGGTATCCGCAATCCTATGGACAAATTCAAAGTCAGGTGGGCACGGGCAGTAATTCCGGTGGCGGTTCTGCCGGCGTATCGATCACGTCGGGCACGCCACAGGAGTTCGCCACGCGAAACGTCGGCGTGGAATTGAGAGTGTTGCCCACGGTGGAAGAGGATAACCACAGCATCAGTCTGGATTTGAATCCGAAGGTGACGGAGTTTGAAGGCTTCGTGGAATACGGTGGCCCAAGCATTGCAATCTCCGGAGGCACGACGGTCACGGTGCCACCGGGATTTTATCAGCCGATTTTCGCAGTTCGGGAAATGAACACCAAGGTCACGATCTGGGACGGCGCGACGCTGGTGATGGGTGGGCTCACGCGCGAGGAAGTCAAAAAAGTGAACGATAAAGTCCCGGTGCTCGGAAGCCTGCCGCTCATCGGCCGGTTGTTTCGCAGCAAAGGAGAGAGCACGCAAAAACGAAACCTCCTGATTTTCGTGACCGCCAGCCTCGTCGCTCCCGGTGGCGCCTCATCGCGGAATCTTCAGTCAGTCCCGACCGCGCCGCGCGAGTGACGATGTAGGGCTGGCCCTCGTGGCCATGCCGCCTCGTCGCGAGGCAACCGCACAAACACACGGGTCCCTGGTCCAGCGCATCCGACAGAATGATATCGGTACTCAATCCCTCTTCGTGACTTTTCGTGGCCAAATCTCCGAACATCTGCCGTCCGTCGATCTGTTTTCCGGATCCCATTTCGCGCCCCTTCGTGTGTTTCGTGGGCAATCTCCGAGAGGCTGGCTTCATTCGCATCAATTCGTGCCATTCGCGGGCCAAAAATTCCGGGCCACTACACTTCTAGTCTACATTTCGCTGTTCTTCTGAATCTTTTTCTAGGCGTTTCACCCCACGGTTTTGTTTCCTCGCGTTTATGACACGCGGCGAATTTTGATTCCGCTTGCCGGTATTTTTTCCGCCAATACTTCTCGGATAAATTTTTTTCGCACGGGGGATGGGCCACCTGTCGCGAAACTCGTTTGATGAAACTTCACCTGCGAAAGCTGCACATGTTTCGAACATTTTGTTCGAGCAACTGTGCTGCTTCATATCTCGAAACACAATTATCCATGTCGACTCGATCCTTGGTTTTCTTCCCCACTGCACTTTTTTTGATTAGTGTGGTTTTGATTACTGGCGCCTCTGCGCAGACTAATACTTTTCCCGCTAGCGGCAGTGTAGGTATCGGCACACCCACTCCGGCCGGCAAACTGGAAGTCAAGGCGGCAAGCGGCGTGGATCTCGTTAGTTTTTTTACGTCCGTTGGCGCGGGGTCGTATTTGGAAATAGGTCCGTCAGGAACTACAGCCGAATTGTCAAGCGACAGCAGTGGCAATTTCAGTCTAAGCCATTACGGCGTCGCAGGCGGCACGTTTAGGTCGTTGAGAACTGGCGCAGTGGGGAATACGCTTGTTTTGAATTCCGGGAACGTCGGCATCGGTACGGCGAGCCCACAGACCTTGCTTCATGTGCAGAACGTGAATGGAGGTTCGCTGATACGGCTTCAAAAGACGGCAGCGACTGCCGGGGCTTATGATCTCGGTATTGCTGCCAACGGTGACTTCCTAATCGATAATGCAGGGATATCGCGGCTGTTGACAGTTACATCGTCGGGCAATGTCGGCATCGGCACCACCAGTCCGGGCAGCTACAAACTTGCCGTCAATGGTACCATCCGCGCGAAGGAAGTGATCGTGGATACCGTCTGGTCCGACTACGTGTTCAAGCCAGATTACAATCTGGCTTCCCTGAGCGAAGTCGAGGGGGCGATTAAGAGAGAAGGGCACCTCCCCGGAATTCCCTCCGCCGCCGAAGTTGCCGAACACGGAATCAGCATGGGTGACATGCAGTCCAAACTGCTGGCGAAGGTCGAGGAGCTGACCCTTCACTTGATTGCGCAAGAAAAGGCCATTGCTGCCGTGAGGGCAGAGAACGTCGAACTCCGCCATCAAGTGACTGAGCTTAGGGTCTCAAATCGTTAACTGCCACCTCCGCCGCCTGCATGTTTTAGCATCAATATTGAAATTCTTTATAGGCACTTTATCCATGAAATCCCTCCGCTTATTTTTGTCCGTGTTTGCCTTCGCCTTGGCCGTGGCAGCCTCCGCCCAATCAAACACCTTTTTTGGGCAAATCCAGATTACCGGCGGCAACACCACAGCATGGCCTTTTATTGGTCTTAACACGACCTACGATGGCAACGGGAGCGGAGGATTCCGGACGACCTTTGCCGGATACTGTGCGGCGATCGAGGCGATGCAGGACAACGGACGAATTTCGTTTCTGACGAGCGGCGGCCTGCTGGGCGCGAGTGCGGCTCATTCACTCACCGAGCGGATGGTCATCACCGCGAGTGGCACCGTCGGCATCGGCACGTCGAGCCCAAGCGCGAGTGCCAAGTTGGAAGTGGCGGGCTATAGCCACTTGCTAGGAGCGTCCGGTAAAATCTACGGCAATTCTGATCCGGCAAGTTACTATATCGGGCACTATCCGGTTTCTGGAAGTGATGGCCTGGATATTCATTGGTATGGCGGAGTGAGAATCGGCGTGTCCGCCGGTACGGCGATTGAGGTGTCGACCAGCGGCTTGGTCGGTATCGGCAAGTTTCCGACTCAGGCACTCGATGTGAACGGCCTCGGCCAATTCAGTGCAGGCACCCAGATCGGAAACGGTGCCACCGTCGGCCTTTTCAACGATGGTACAAATCTGGCGCTTCGTGCTCCCGCCAGTCCTGGCGACATTTATTTTCAGACGAGTGCCGGAGCGGTGACTAACATGATCATCAAGAATGGCGGCAGCGTCGGTATCGGAACACTCAACCCGGGCAGCTACAAACTTGCCGTCAATGGTACCATTCGCGCAAAGGAAGTGATCGTCGATACCGGCTGGTCCGACTACGTGTTCAAGCCAGATTATAAACTGGCGTCCCTGAGCGAGGTCGAAGGCGCGATAAAAAAAGAAGGGCACCTGCCTGGTATTCCTTCCGCAGCCGATGTCGCTGAGCACGGAATCAGTGTAGGTGACATGCAGTCGAAACTGCTGGCCAAGGTGGAAGAGCTGACCCTGCACCTGATCGAATTGAAAAAAGAAAATGACCAATTGAAAAGTCGCGTCGCAAAGCTCGAAGTCCCTTCACAACCATGAGCGGAATTTTCAAAAAAATTATTGGTGGCATATTTTGTATCGGTGTTACCCAACTGGGCGCGCAAACCCTTTTCACGCCCGGGGGTGCCGTCGGTACCACGTCGAACGCCAATGTCGGTATTGGCACGAGCAGCCCGACCCACAAGTTTTCTCTCGATAGCGCCGGAAATTCTCTGCTGTTTCGCGGACGTTCAGCGGGCGATTTTATTTTCGCGTTGGCGGGTGACGGGCCTGCGGGGTCCAATCTCGATTTATTTTCCATCCGCAACAACAACACCGGTTCCGTCCATTTAAATAGTGTCAATGGTGCGCGGTTGGCCCTTGGTGCGAGTTCGAGCGGAGCCGGTAGTATTGTGGAGACATTAACCATTACTTCCGCCGGCAACGTCGGCATCGGCACGACGAATCCGACCTACAAGTTTTCTCTGGATAGCGCCGGAAATGCTTTGGTGTTTCGCGGACATTCAGCCGGCGACTTTATCTTCGCGTTGGCGGGTGACGGGGTGGCAGGACCAAATCTCGATTTGTTTTCCATCCGCAACAACAACACCGGTTCCGTCCATTTAAATAGTGTCAATGGTGCGCGGTTGGCCCTTGGTGCGAGTTCAAGCGGAGCCGGCAGCACCGCGGAGACTCTAACTATTAATTCTGCCGGCAACGTCGGCATCGGCACCACCAACCCCACGCAAAAACTTTCAGTCAACGGCACCATTCGCGCGAAGGAAGTGATCGTCGATACGGGTTGGTCTGATTATGTATTCGACGAAAGCTACCGCCTCGCCCCGCTTGCAGAGATCGAGCAGCACATCAAATCGGAGAAACATCTGCCCGGCATTCCTTCCGCCGCCGAAGTCGCCGAACACGGTGTTAGCATGGGCGACATGCAGTCCAAACTCCTCGCAAAAATCGAAGAGCTGACCCTCCACCTGATCGATCAGGAGAAACGGATTAACAAACTCGAGACCGAGAACGCCACGCTTCGTATCCAGAAATAATTTCGAGCCTCATGAAAACCGCATTTTTTCGGCTGCTGTTTGCCCTGATCCTGACGCCCTTGGCGTTGATCGCACAAACGAATGTTCAATCGACCACCTACAGCTCAGGCCAGACCTACACGGTCAGCGGACCGACCACGATTACCGCCGGACCTTCCGTGTTGGTCTCCAGCGGAGCCAATGTCTCCTACTATGCGACTTCAACAATTACATTGAGTCCTGGATTTACCGCTGCGTCCGGCAGCTATTTTCATGCACTAAATGCCACGGCGCCTACTCCACCAGCCACCTACACTTTGACCGTGCAACATGGTAGCGGTGGAGGGTTGGGTCTTGCTTCTGGTGCCGTGAAAAACATTTCTGCGACAGTTCCAGCGGGAAGTGCGTTTCTTAATTGGACCGTGGTGACCGGTGCCGGGACCATCGGTAATGCGACCGCCAGTTCGACCACTTTTACGATGGGAGCCAGCAATGCTAAAATTCGCGCCAACTTTACTGCGGCCCCGCAAGTGGTCGTGACCCCATCGGTCTCGACTATAGCGAAAGGACAGATGGTAACGTTTACGGCTTCGGGTGGGTCTGGTGTTCTCAATTATACCTGGACGGGTTCCGCTTCCGGAACCGGTACCTCCAAAAGTGTGAGCTTCAATACACCTGGTGCTTTCACCGTAAGTGTCCAAAATCCTGCTAACGGAGGTTTTCCCGCTTCAAACGTCGCTACCGCAAGAATTACTGTTTTGGATTATACCGATTCCGCCGGACTTTCCGCTACCGAATTGGGCACCGGCACCGGCACCGCGGGCGGCATACCCTGGAGTAATGCATCTACAATTACGACGGGTAGTGGATACGATCTTCGCAGCGGCAGGATATCCCGCAGTATATCTGATTTTGTCGTCGCCGGCAGTGTCGGGCACAACCCGTTGACCCAGTCCCGGGTCTGTATTTCAAAGGCCGATTCAACGGGCGATGGACCGCTCCCCAGAAGCGTTTGGATTACCAATGCGTATGCTTACACCGTCATTAGTGCGCCGAGTTCAACGGGTGCGACTTTGGTCTATCCATCTGGCACCGAAATCCGCTTTGGACAGCCGTCGATCGATGGGGTCACAAGTTTTCGCGCCAGCAGCGGAGGAAAAGATCGCGTAAAGATCGACGCCACGAACAAGGTGACAGAGCTGTGGTTAGAGGACGGTACTTCTATTTTGTTTTCGAATGCGATAGCGACCCAGGTGCGCGACAAGAATGGGCTCTCTATTACCTTGGTCTACGGAGCGGACGGAATTTCTTCGGCAACAGATGCATCGGGCCGGGCAATCGCCTATAGCTATGATACCGTCCCAGGATCAAGTTTGCGGAGACTTCGTCGCGCTACCGGAAGCGATGGACAATGGGCCGAATACACTTGGGATACAAGCAGTCGCATAACGAGTGTCGCCTACAATGATGGTACATCTGGAACCTACAGCTATTATAGCAACGGCCTGCCCGATACATTCCGCGACACCCGTGCGAGAGCGAATATGCCGGCGGTCAAGTGGACGTTTCAGCCTTTGGAAGTTGGGCCTACCACCCAGGTACCGTTTGCCCTCATCGACGAAAAGAATCCAGACACATTAGCCCAAGTTTCGTTTCGCGAACCGCCGCCCAATGAAAATTGGACTATTAACACCCCGAACCATATTTACTCGGAAGTTCGTATTGGGGGAGATCGCACTTTTTATTTCGACCGTCAGCGCGTGACAAAAATCACCAATGGTGACGGGGGTACCGTGGATTTCTCTTACACTGCAGGGTGGCTCACGGGGATCACCGATCCACTCAAAAATCCCTACAAATACGACTTGGAGCCAAGCATCGGAGCAATTATCAGGCAAACCTTCCCCGATGGGAGTTTCCAGGATTACTCGTATTCAAATGCGGCTCACCCTTACTTCCTGGCGACTGCAACGAATGAGCTGGGCAATACGACGACATACACCCGCAATTCAAACGGAACCGTTCAAAGGATAGATTATCCAGACGGCAGCTACGAGACTTGGCCTACTTATAATGGATTTAACCAGCCGACTTCACATCGCTTGCGTAACGGCGCGACCGAATGGTGGGACTATGATGGGAGTGGACGCGTGGAGAAACATTGGCTGCCTAGTTTTAGCACTCAGACCGATTACATCGGCTATACCTACTACGATGCCCCGCACGTATGGAAAGACCGCGTCAAAACAGAACGCGATCCGATGGGCAATGTTACCACTTACGAATACGATCTCGCCTTTACCTCAGGTGTGCAGGGAACAACCGCCTGTTCAGGCCGCGGTCTTGTTACGAAAATTACTCATGCTGATCTGACCTACCAGACGTTTGGCTATGATATCTACGGCAACAAAGTGTGGGAGGAAGACGAACTGCGAAAGCGCACCGAATACACCTATGACTCTTATAACCGAAAAACATCGGTTAAAGACCCGGAACTTCGGCTCACATCCTACGATTTCAATATAACTGACGGCGTGAGCAATTGGAGTGCCTCATCTCACACGAGCAACTCCACAGGGTCCATCACCAGTCAGGACAACCGTATCACCCGCTTCACGCACGGAGATGATTTGCGAGTTTCCTCTGAAACCCATGGCGACGGAACATCCGCCGATAGCAAAACTACGTTCGAGTATGACTCTAACGGTTTGCTGAAAAAGAGGAAAGTCCAGGTTGATTCGAGCGTCTGGCGCGAGACCACTTACGACTATGATTCCCGCAATCGGAAGCGTTTTGAATATGCTCCGCTCAGCCGTACCACGCAGTGGATTTATGACGCTGCTGGTAACGTGATTAAGACCATCCTTCCCGATGCGAAGTTCTCAACCAAAGAGTACGATTCGATGAACCGTCCGACGACGCTCGTTGATGAAATGGGATACGTTACCGATTATATCTACACGGCGTCGGGCCAGATAGACGTGATCATCGACCGCAAGGGATATCCCTACGCTTATCAATACGACGCTTCAGACCGAAAGACTTACTTTGGATACCCCAATGCGGTGGGCACCCCCTTGGGCTCTTCTGAAAGTTGGACCTATTACGCTTCCGGTAAAGTCCATGATTACTACAACCGGAGTGGTCAGCACTTGGTCTATACCTATGATAATCGGCTGCGTGAAAAAACCCGCACGTGGGACAACGCAGCTGCGCCGACGGTAACCACCACGTACTATGACAACAGTCTCGTTTGGACCCGCTCGAATTCAACCGGGACGCTTACTTACGGATACGATTTTGCAGGACTGGTAACAAGTGAGAAGCAGGAAATAACCGGGGGAACGACGGTAACAAATACGTTCGGCTACAATGTCGATGGGATGCGGACAAGCCTCACTGTTACAGGTGAATCATCTCAAGGGTTCACGTATAACTCGCGAGGTTTACTTGAGACGATGTCCTATAACGGCACATCCAATTGGGCGACTTTTGACTACTACATGTCGGGTGAGCGAAAGACGCGGGTCTCTCCCAATGGCACGGCGGCCTCGTACGGGTATGACGTCGCCGGTCGCTTGTCCAGCATCAGCGCCTACAAAGTGACGGGAACAGTCAACTTGTTGAAGCAGGACTTTGGATACGACGCTCGGGACCGGCGGACTTATGCGATGCGGGATACGGCTTATGGAGACGTCTATGAATATCAGGCCGACAGCCAGCTCACCGCTTTCAAATTCGGCGTATCACGTCCCGATTTGAACTTAACCGGAACGCCGGCGATCTTGGATTCCTACGTCTACGATGAAAACGGCAATCGGATCAGTCGAAGCGAGGGTGGGGTGCCGACGACCTACACGTCCAACGCTCTGAACGAATACAGTGCGGTCAGCAATGGTGCGATCAGCCACAGCGATGGTCGCGGAAACATTACGCAATGGACCGGGTGGTCGTACTCCTACGATGCTGAAAACCGGTTGGTGAATGCCAGCGGTTCAGGCCATGCTTTCGTTTTTGCCTATGATGCACAAGGCCGGCTGGCGAAGTTGAGCGACAATGGCGCGGCAGAGTATCGCTATTACGACGGCGGCCAATTATTCCTCCGCAAACAAGCGAACGGGACGTTGATCGAGCGGATCATCTGGGGCCCTTCGTCCGACGAAGCCATTGCACGATGGAGTTCCTCGTATGGCTGGCATTACTTCCATCACGATCCGCTGAACAGCCCGGTTGTCGCAACGGATACCACCGGTGCCGCGGTTGAGCGCTATCTTTACGATGCGTATGGTGCAGCCACAATCTACGATGGCGCGTGGGGTGCCCGAAGTGCCACGGCGATCGGTAACGAATGGCAATTCACCGGTCAGGAATGGATGCCCGCTCTCGGTCTACACAATTACAAGAACCGTTTCTACCAAGACGACCTCGGCCGGTTTGTTCAGCAGGATCCGCTGCGGTTCGATGCGGGGGATTTGAATTTGTATAGGTATTGTTACAACAATACGACGAATCTTACTGATCCCGATGGCAGGATTGTTCCGTTAATCATCGTTGCCGTCGCTATTCTGGCCGCTTCTCCGGATTATGCAAATGCGCCCAGCCCTGAGGATGTTGCGAATGGGAACACATACGATATGGGAGCAGGAAATCGTGCTCTTCAGTCTGCCGCTATTGGCAATGTGGCTGGAGTAGCGATAGGTAAAGCGGTTGGCTCGGTTGTCTCAAAATTCAGTTCGCGTTCGGCTGCAGCTGCCACAAAAGCCGCAAGCGCGGAAGCTACGGCCGCAGAGAGCGCTCCGTTACAGGCTGCTCAGAAAGAACTGAGCGAGGAGTTAATCTCACTTGCGAAAGTTTCAAAGAGCAAACAACCGGCCGTTGTTGTTGGCGCGGTTGATCCTGCGACTGGCGAAGCGGTAGCGGGGTCGTCATATAAGGGATTTTGTGCCGAGCGCGATGCAGCTTCAAAACTGGGAGGAGATCCTAAGCGGTTTATGTTCACCAAACCGGTTCGTCCACGAACTGGAGAAATCATTCCTGTTTGCAAAGAATGTCAGAAAATATTTGTTCCTGAACAATTCCCGCTGGGTACTCCTTTTGAACCTTAATGAAAGATCAATTTGAAAGTATTGTTTATAAGCACGGGCGAATTGGTTTAGAGTACGACTGGCTCGCTCTTGATGCTGATGGGTGCTTGGGAATCTTTAGTACTGCGGGCGCAGGTCCGATTCCATCTTCGATTATGACAGGTGAGAACAAGGATGTAATGGTATTTGAAATACTGATGACATTGCCCATTGTTACACGTCCACTTCTACCAAAGATATGTGAACACAATATTTCTGATTGGACAGCCTTGGCTGAGCGAGGAATATTTGCTTTCGATTGGCGAAGAGATTGCAATGATTATTGCTTGATTGCATATCCTGCTGAACCGTTACAGCAGCCAACGATTGTCTTAGCTAAGTATATCGATGTGTTAAGGCCACATATTGCTACTTTTAAGATGCGGTTTTCGGGAATGATGCAGGAATGATTGGGTCAGAAAAAAGGGGTCAAACCCTAATGTCTGTGGTTGACGGTGGGTGAGGTTGCGATGGTGTTGGAGGAAATATGGCGAGAAAACTGCGATTGGAATATCCCGGGGCGATGTACCACGTGATCAACCGGGGGAACTACCGGGCGGATATTTTTAAGGAGGAGGGGGCGAGGGTGGCCTTTATGGAGTGTTTGTTCGAGGCGTGCACAAAGGCGGGGTGGGTACTGCATGCGTACGTCCTGATGTCGAATCACTATCACTTGGCTCTGGAGACTCCGGAGGGAAATCTCGTGGAGGGTATGCGTTGGCTGCAGAGCACGTACGCGAACCGTTTCAACCGTTACCGCGGGGAGAGCGGGCACGTTTTTCAGGGGCGGTACAAGGCGCTCCTGGTGGAGGACGGCGAGGGGCTGGGTGCAGTCGCGCACTACATTCATCTTAATCCCGTGCGGGCGGGGATCGTGCCGATAGCGCGGTTGCTCGATCATCGAGAGAGCAGTTTTGCCGGTCTGATGGAACCGAAGAAGCGCCCCTCATGCCTGCAAGTGGAGACGTTTTTGAATGCCGCCGGCGGGTTGGCTGATACCGTGACAGGCCGGCGAAAGTATGGGGAGTACCTAGCGTGGCTGGGCGAGAACGAACCGGCGCAGCAACAGTTGAAATTTGAAAGCATGAGCCGCGGGTGGGCGCTGGGCGGCAAAGCTTTTAAGGATGCTTTGGTGAAAGAGCATCGCGTGAAGCTGGTGCAAGGTGGCAGGGAAGAAGGCTCAACCCGGGAAACGCGTGAGATATTGTGGGCGGAGGCGCTCAAGGCCGGGCTGAACAAACTGGGTAAAACCGCGACCGACGTGGCAAACGATCGCAAAGCCGCACCGTGGAAAGTAGCCATGGCGGCCCAATTGAAAACGGTGAGCACGGTAAGCAATGTCTGGCTGGCCGAACAATTGCGGATGGGCGCACCCGATGGCGTCAGTCGCTACGTCAGCGAATTGCGGTGCGGAAAGCGCGAGGAAGCGGAAAGATTGGCGAATAAAATAACAGGAATTAGGGTTTGACCCCTTTGCCCTTGTCCTAAGATTACTCCTGTGTCGTTAAGTTGCTTTGTGTCCTGTTATAACAATTCTATTTTCGAGTTTTTTGGCGGAGTGTTGTCGTCCGAATTGCGAGTGAAATGGGTCTTGATTGATCTCGCATAATCTATGCATTATTTCTCGCGAATGTTCCCCCCGATTGCGAAAAATTTTTCCGGTCAGTTCGCAATGGGGATTCCTCCTTTACGCGGGCCAGCGATCTCCCATCGAACCCTTAGGGGGAAACATTAGGTGGCAAGCATTCATCATCTTTTTGAATTGCATGCCGCGCGTACCCCAGGGGCGATTGCGGTCGTGTTTCATGGCATTCACCTGACCTACCGACAACTCAATGCCCGTGCAGACCTGCTCGCGGCTTGTCTGATTTCCCAAGGAGTCGGGCCAAATGTATTGGTCGGTCTTTGTGTGCAACGCTCTCTGGAGCTGGTGGTCGGCATTCTGGGCATTTTAAAAGCGGGGGGCGCGTACGTGCCGATCGATCCGCTTTATCCCGCCAACCGGGTTGCGTTCATTCTTGAAGATGCAGGAGCACCGGTGCTGGTTACCCAGCGTTCTTTGCTCGCCAGTTTGCCCAAGACCCAATCAAGACACATTTTGTTGGACGAACCTCTTCCCTCACCAGCTCACGCGCCATCGATACCACCCCCGGTTTCCTCCGATAATTTAGCCTACGTCATCTATACGTCGGGCTCCACCGGCAATCCAAAGGGCGTTCAAATTGAGCATCGTGCGGTGATTAATTTTCTTACGTCCATGCGGCAGGAACCTGGGATGAAAGCGAACGACATCGTTCTTTCCCTCACAACCGCATCAGGGTCTCGCGAGCCCGCTTTCAAAGTCACGCAGCCATTGATGTCGCATTGGTGAACACGCGGAATTCCGCACCCACTAAAAAGTACAGCTGGTTCCGGGTGAAGAGACCCGCTTGATCCACAATGTGTTGCTCACGCGGCACGCTGTATATCAGCCAGACGGTGCGCTGACGTCTTTCCACCGAGGCTTTAATATTCGCCAAAACCTGCGTCAGGACCGGGGCATTGAAAGGATCGAGCATGAAGAACACCGTCTCGTCATCGCGCAACTGATACTTGGTTACGTCCGACTCAATCACCTCCACCTCGGAAGGAGTGGAAAACTTCTGCTTGAATTTTTGCAGATTATCGCGGGCCACCGCGCACAATGCGCCTGAAAATTCGATTCCGATCACTTTTCGAAAACCATATTTGGCGGCGAGCATGAGCGCCCGCCCCTTGCCCGAACCAAGATCGACAAATACACCGTCGCGCGGCAGTTTCAGACGGGCCATCAGTTTGCGGAAAGGCAACTCCTTGCTCGCCCCGTAATTGACGCAATGCACGATGTTCTCGGACTTGGTCTCGATCTCCTCGCGCGGGATCCGACGGGCCGTATCCGTCCCATATTTTGGATCGAATCGGGCGTCGATAATGACACTCCAGATTATCGTGATGGTTTGCCACACACCATAACGCCGGATGCTTTCGCTCAGCCACAGGAATGGGTTCTTACCGAGAATTTGGAAGCTCATGAACTTTGTCGCAAGGTATGCCCCAAGCCTCGCGAGCAACGCGTCGTTTTCCAAGTGAATTGCTGCAGAAATACAAAATTGGGCCGAGCCGCTTGCCGGGGACAGCCGGGCGGCTGTTATTCGAGCGTGTCCAAGGAGTTTCGTTTATGAACGAAGGCCTTCCCAGTCGATGTCTTCCGGTCCGCTATTTCTCCCTAGGCGATAGTGCAGCTGCCATCCGGGTGTTTTATTCTTTCGGTCCATGCGGTTAACTGGCTTTCTCAAGCGAAAACCCGCGTGAATATCGCCTACCGAGAAGCGCTCCAACCCCTTCGCGCCAACCCTTGCCCAAAACGGCGGGTGCTCCCACCCAACCGGCTCGAACCGGGCAATTGGGAATTCGTGTTCACTGCGCTGGCCAGCATGGGCGGGGACGCCCGGCCGGCATTGAAAAAAGTCCTTCAGCAGCGACTCGGGACCGATCACATCTATTTTGCGCCGTCGGCGCGTTGCGCGATTGCTCAACTGATTTCCCTTCTACCTCAATCGGAGGTGGTGATGCCGGCATTCAATTGCGATGTCGTGAAAAGCGCCGTCGAAGCTGCCGGGAAGCGTATCATTTACGTCGATATCGCGAAAGATGGCGTGAATGCGACCTCCGCTGAATTTCGCGACGCGATCAAACCTGGACGAATTCTACTCATCACCCACCAGTTCGGAGTGCCGACGGACGTTGAAACAATCTGCGAAGTCGCGCGAGCGCGGAACTGCGTAACGATCGAAGACGCGGCCTGTTGTTTCGGCGCAGTCCGCAATGGACAACCGCTTGGCACCTTCGCCGATTTCGGCGTTTTCAGCGTCGAAAATTGGAAGCGGCTGGCCGCGTTTCGCGGCGGCGTGATCGCGGTCAATAATACCGCTTTTTTCGATCCCGCGCTCATCGCGACAAAACCTTTTGTCGCGACATCGCTGAAATTTCCTTCCCGCGATATCCTTGCGGCGGTGGGTCGCAACGTCGCCACCATTCCCTCACTTTATGGGCGCGTGGTTTTACCGAAGCTGATCGAAAATTATTTTAAACCGGCGATGTCCTTTGCTGCAGGACCCGGCGGAGTGACGCAAGGCGCCGCCTTCATCCGTGAATTTCACCCTTATCAAGCCCGGCTCGTACTCGGCATGCTCGGACGGTTGGACCACATCCGCGAACACATCGCGCAGTTGGTGCGGATCTACGTGGCGACGTTTCAGGGCCGGAACGTCACTACGTTTCTCCCCGAAAATTATGATGCCGGCGGGCTGTTGCGCTTTCCCATTTCGTTTTCCACCAAAAGCCGTGCCGAAGCATTACGCTGCGCACTGAGACGCGGCATCTATCTGGAAACAGAATTTGAACAGCCTCTGCCAGACGCGTCCGTCCTCCCGGAATTTCCGCATTCTGTGCGCGCCGGACGCGATACGATCCTGCTTCCGCTGTACACCAGTCTTTCGCTGAAAGACGCGACTTGGCTCGCCGGACAGATCGTGGAAATCGCGGCGGAATCGACGTGAATTTGGCGCGATTTTTTGGGCGATTTACGATTTCTTTAGTTGGCTAACAAAAACAACTTATACGCGATAACGGGTGTCACACATTCTCGATAAAGGACAGTGGTTGCGTTCAGGTTCTGGACCCAGTTGGCTGCTTAGGGTCATTTCCCCATAAAAACGATTTCATCCTGACACCGAGTCCTTAACCCCACCCGCGCCCGCTCCATGGCATTTTCTTCGCTACCTGCCTGCTCCATTCGCGCGATCTGCTCAAGTGTCCCGACTCGCTGCTTTGATAATCTGAAGGAAACGACGGCGTTCGATATCAAGGAAGTCGATAAAGTGGTGAAGATGGCAGGCGTTCGAACGCGGCACATTGCGTCGGAATCGATCTGTAGCAGCGATCTGTCCATTGCCGCCGCGAAGCGCGTGCTGGAGCGGCTCCAATGGAAACCTGAATCGGTGGATGCGCTGGTTTTCGTCACGCAGAGTCCTGATTATCTCCTTCCGTCAACCTCCTGCCTCGCTCATCGCGAACTCGGTTTGTCCGATGCATGTGCAGCATACGACATCGGTTTGGGCTGCTCCGGTTATCCCTATGCCCTGTGGCAGGCGTCGATGATGCTTTCAGCAGGCGGATTGAAACGCATTTTGGTCTTACACGGGGAGACGCCCAGTCGTTTTTCTGATAATTCCGACCGGGCCGTGGCACTGCTCTTCGGAGATGCGGGCTCGGCGACTGCGCTTGAATTTGATCCCGCCGCCAGCAGCCGGCCACCCTGGTGTTTTGGATTGCACACCGATGGAACCGGCTGGCGCGATCTGATCATTGAAGGCGGGGGATTTCGCGACCGCACTCCATCAGATCCGCGCAAACTCCGCGTCGCTATGAATGGCGCGAACGTGTTTAATTTCACGATTAAACGGGTGCCGTCCTCCGTTGAGGAAATTATGCAGCGATCAGCGACGCCTCTGGACGCCATCGACTATTTTGTCCTGCATCAATCGAATCTTTTTATCATGAAGCATCTGGCCAAAAAGATGCAGATTCCAGACGCGAAACTCCCGCTGACCATCCAGCGTTTTGGGAGCACCGGCGGTCCATCGGTGCCATTGACCATTACCCAGGGGAATTTGACCCGTCCTGCCGGTCGCCACCTACGCCTGCTATTGGTCGGTTACGGAGTCGGTCTGTCCTGGGCCACCGCGTTGATCGACCTCCCCGCAGACGCGATTCTTGATCACGTGGAGGTCGGCGACAAGTGAGTCCGCCTGCTTGCTCGATGTGATGCACACCACGATCGCTGCTTCGATTACGATGCCCCAACAAAATTTACCAACTATGAGTCAGGAAAATGCCCTAAAATGGTTTGCCGAACTTTTCGGCCTGCCGCCTTCCAGTATCACGCCCGCCACCACGCGGACCGAAGTCCTTACCTGGGATTCACTCGGCGTCCTGACCTTGATGGCGGCACTCGACGAAACTTTTAATCTTGTCGTGAACGATGCCGACATGCGCGCGATGCAAAAGGTGGGGGATGTCCTCGACCTGTTGAACAAACACGGCAAGCTCGCCTGAAGAACGATCATGCGCTTTATCCTCGTCGATGAAATCCTGGAGATGGCGCCCGGTCGCACCATCCGGGCGACGAAATTCATTTCGCCCGATGAGGATTATTTTCGCGACCACTTTCCCGGATTTCCCGTGGTGCCGGGCGTGCTGCTCACCGAGATGATGGCCCAGACCGCCGGGAAATGTCTCGACGCGGAAAACCCCGCACGAGGGAAATCGATGCTCGCGAAAATCAATGCCGCGAGTTTCCGCGACTGGGTGCGCCCTGGCGAGACCGCGTTGATTCACGGAGAAGTCCGGACCAGCCGGCCGCAATTTGCGACCGCTGATTGCCGGATTGAAATCGGCAGCCGGCTGGTCTGCTCAGCCGAACTTTTATTTTCATTCGTGATCATGGAAAAATTTTCGCCCGGGTATCGCGACGAAGTACTCGAACGCTTTCTAGCTAAAAGAAAACCCGGGGAACCGGCTTAACATGGCGATCGATCCTTCATTCTCACTGCAGGGCAAACACGCACTGGTCACCGGTGGCACCCGTGGAATCGGCCGCGCGATCACGCTGCAACTCGCGCGCGCCGGAGCGAAAGTACTCGCCAACTATGTACGCGACAGTGAGACCGCTGAAAACCTTAAGCGCGAAGCGGACGCAGAGGGACTGCAAATCGAACTCGTGCGTGCAGACATCACCGGCGACAAAGGCTTGGAGCGGTTGATTGCCGCCGTCGACGCGAACGGTTCCCCGCTGTCGATTTTTGTTCATTGTGCCGCCACCGGCGTGCATCGCCCGGTGGAAGAGCTTACCCTTCGACAGTACGACTGGACGTTTGCCTTGAACGTCCGCGCGTTTTTCGAAGTGGTGCACCGGCTGCTGCCCAAATTTTCCTCCGGCAGCAGCATCGTCGCGTTGTCGTCGGAAGGCGCGGTCCACGCTGTGCCGCACTACACTCTTGTCGGTGCTTCGAAAGGAGCCTTGGAATCCATGGTGAGACATCTGGCGGTGGAACTCGCGCCACGTGGCATTCGCGTGAATGCGTTGTCGCCAGGTTCGATCGTCACTGACGCCTGGAAGGCGATGCCTGATGCGGAACGGCGTCTCGCTGAAGCTGCCGAGCGCACACCCTCCGGCCGACTTACTTCGCTCGCCGAGGTGGCGAGTGCCGCACAATTCCTTTGCTCCGATGCTTCGTCCGGCATTGCCGGACACACGCTTGTCGTCGATGGCGGTGCCCGCATTCGTTCGTAGTCGCCAGTCCGACGATACCCCGCGCAATGCTTACCTCGAAACCACGGCTGCCAATCAAGGAAATCCTATTGGTGGGACTGCTGCCCTCGCCGCTAAAGAAACTGGTTTACCGGCTTCGCGGCTATAAGATCGGCCGCAATGTTTCCCTCAGTCTGGGCTGCGTGATAACCGGCGAAAATGTATCCATTGGCGACGGCGCGCAGATCGGCTTCCTGACCATCATCCGCGGCCGCAACGTGTCCATCGGCCCGCACGTGCAAATTGGGACGATGTCGTTTCTCGACGTGCCCTTCATTGAAATTGGAGAAGGATCCCGAATCAACGAGCAGGTGTTTGTTGGCGGCCTCCAGTTTCCGAATTCGAAATTTGTGATGGGGCGCAACTGCCAGATCATGCAGATGAGCTTCATCAATCCGACACGCTCGATCACCATCGGCGACGACTCTGGCATTGGCGGTCATTCGTTGTTGTTCGGGCATACGTCGTGGCTGAGCAAGTTTGAGGGTTATCCCGTGGAATTTGATTCCATCGAAATCGGCCGCAGTGTTTCCGTGGCCTGGCGTGTATTTATTTTGCCTGGCGCAAAAATCGGCGACGGCGCGGTGATCGGCGCGAACTCGCTCGTGCGAGGCACCATTCCCGAACAGTGCCTCGCCGTGGGATTTCCGGCGCGGGTGGTGAGCAAGTCGCCGGAACTTCCGCGGATTCTTTCGGACGACGAAAAGAAACGTTATCTGGAGGAAATGGTGACCGAGATGATCGAATTTTTCCGCGGTTTCGAGCTGACGTGCAGCGAAAGCAATGGCGACTGGATCGTCTCGAAAAACCAATCCGGACTTTTCGGCTCTTCCTCCCAGGCCTGGACGCTCCGGATCCTGTCATCTGCCGGCGATGATCTTGACCGGGAAATCAAGCGGTCGCACGCCGATGTGATCCTCAGCCTCAATTCACTCACGACTGAAACCCGTCGTGCATTGAATGCGGCGAATTGCGCGTGGCTCGACATTCAGAACAAGGAACGGTCGGATTTCGGCAATGAACTGGGAGAGGAAGTCGCGATGTATCTTCGCCGATACGGAGTTCGTCTTTTGCGCGAGAAACCAGGCGTTTAAGGAGTTTTCCCCGGGACTCGTGAAAAACGATTCGCCACCAATGGAAGGTAAACACGTCGTCATCACTGGCGCGACATCAGGGATCGGCCGCGCAGTCGCGCTCGCGCTGGGAAAACCAGGCACAAACTTGATTCTTGTCAGTCGCAACGCGGAAGCGGGAGCGGCTTTGGTGAAACGATTATCCGCGTCCGCACCGGCATCTCATTTCGAATTTTTCGTCGCTGATCTTTCCTCGCTAAAAGACGTTCGAGCCGCCGCCACAAAAATATCCGAACGCTGTCCGCGGATCGACGTATTGATCAACAACGCCGGCGCACGCTTCGACCACTACGAGCGCACGCCGGAAGGATACGAACGGACTTTCGCCACCAATCACCTGGGACATTTCCTTCTGACGGGTCTGTTGCTCGACCGGTTGACGGCAGCAGCAGAGCCGCGAATCATTACAGTCTCTTCGAGCGCAGCCTCGCAGGCTGGAAATGACGGCTCCTGGCAGTACGACGCTGCCGGATACGATCGCCGGCAGGCTTATGCGAAATCCAAACTAGCCAACCTGCTGTTTACCGGCGAACTCACCCGCCGGCTCGCCGGCAGCGCCGTCCAGTGCTTCGCGGTGGACCCAGGTATCGTTGCCACGCGTTTCGCTCGCAACAACGGTCTGATCCCCTGGATCAAGCACCTGATCTCCCACGGCAGAAAGTTTGAATTGCAGAGCGCCCGCGCGGGCGCCGACACGATCATCCACCTTGCCAGTACTCCGCACCTGCCGGCAGACGCATCCGGCAAATGCTTTCGCGATCGCCAGCCAGTGGTGGTTTGCGCGGCGGCAAATGATCTCACCGCCGCCGCGGCGCTTTGGCAGATCAGCGTATCTCTCACTGGAATCGACCCGGCCATCACCACCACGCGAACCGGACAGGCATTTTGACCGTAATTATCCAGCAATTGAGTTGTCCCCCAGCACCCCAACAGTATCGTCCCGCCGTGAATTCCCCGCAGACTTCCACTGATTTGATGGCTCTTGATTGCGCCGCTGAAACTGACCGCATTTCGACCGCCATTCGGACGTATTTGCAGAAAAACCGCCGCCGCGGCCTGGTGCTCGGTCTTTCTGGCGGAATCGACAGCACGGTCACCGCCGCGTTGGCCGTGCGCGCAGTGGGTCCGGAAAAAGTTTTCGGGCTGCATATGCCCGAGTGCCAGTCGGAAGACGCCACCCTGGTCCTAAGCCGCAAGGTGGCGGATTGGCTGAAAATTCCCCAAGCGCTCGAAGATATCACGCCTCTGCTGGAGGCCGCGGGATTTTTCCGCCGCTATGTCGCCGCCGCAAAGCAGGTAATTCCGGAATTCAACCAGGACTGGAAATCCAAAGTCGCCATTCACGCGACCGGCGGTGCGAACACCTTCAGCTACTTTAGTTTTGTCGGACAATCGCCTTCGGGCGAAACGGTCACTGCACGGCTGTCATTGCAGGCGTATCTGGAAATCGTCGCGGCAACCAATTTCAAGCAACGGACGCGCAAGATGCTCGAGTATTATCACGCAGACCGGTTGAATTTCGCAGTCGCAGGCACGCCTAATCGTCTCGAATACGATCAAGGGTTTTTCGTGAAGAACGGCGACGGCGCGGCGGACATCAAGCCGATCGCGCATCTCTACAAAACCCAGGTTTACCGGCTCGCCGAATATCTGGGCGTGCCCGGGGAGATTCGCCAGCGCCCTCCCACCACAGACACTTATTCGCTGCCGCAGGGGCAGGATGAATTTTATTTCGCACTCCCCTATCAGCAAATGGATCTTTGCCTCTACGGGAAAAATCATGGCTTGCCGGTCGAAACGATCGCAACCGCCACGCGTTTGGACGCAAAAGTGGTGGAATCTGTGTGGGCCGATATCGACCGCAAACGTGCGACCACGCGTTATCTCCACCTCAAACCCGCACTCGTCGAAGACGTCGCGGAAATTTCCACCTCAGCTTAAGTTTTTAAACCTCCTCCCGTCGAATCATGAGCGATCTCAAACGCGATCTCCGCACTTTCATTGTTGATACCTTCCTGTTCGGACAGGATGCCAATCTCACCGACGACACGTCGTTTCTCGAGAAGGGCATCGTGGACTCGACCGGAGTACTCGAACTCGTCGCGCACCTGGAGAGCACCTACGGGATCAAGGTAAAGGACGAAGAACTGGTCCCGGACAATCTGGACTCGATTAACGCAATTTCCGATTTCCTCGGAAAGAAGCGCAGCGCGGCTTAAAACCCCCAATTTCCGGGGCGACATTCGGCATGAGCTTTTCGGTCTTCACTTCCTGCAGCCACGCACCGCTTGTGCGCGATTTTCTCGAGGACAGTGCCCGCCGGCTTCCCGAAAAAATCGCGCTCGTGTGCGACGGCCGCAGGCTGTCGTACGGCGAGTTGGACGCGATGGCCAACCGGCTTTCACACGCCCTGGCTGACATCGGCGTCAAGCGTGGGGACCGCGTCGCATTATTTTTGCCGAACTGCGTCGAAACAGTGGTGGGTATTTTCGCGATTCTGAAAGCGGGCGCTGTCTTCGTTGCGATCAATCACACGACCAAACGGGACAAACTGATTTATATTTTGAACAACTGTCGGGCCACGGCGCTCCTGACGGAACTCAGGATCGATCTCGATGGAATCGCTCCAGGCGCGAACACCCAGGTCGCCTCCCTGCGCGCTTGTATCCGTTGCGGTCAGGGTCCGATGCGTACGCCAACGGCCGCCGACTTTGATTTCGATGGCGTGATGAAACGCTACACGGCAACACCGCTACCGCGAAATAACATCGACCTTGATCTCGCGTGCCTGATCTACACCTCGGGCACGACCGGCGATCCCAAAGGCGTGATGAGCGACCACAGCAACGTGGTGTTCGCGGCCAGCTCCATCATCGAGTATCTCGGCAATGTCGAAAGCGACGTCGTGATTAACGTGCTTCCACTTTCGTTCGACTACGGCCTCTATCAGCTGCTCATGACGTTTAAATTCGGCGGCACGCTGGTGCTCGAACGATCATTCGTTTATCCCGCGGTGGTCCTGAAGCATATTGAACAGGAGAAAGTGACCGGGTTTGCAGGAGTGCCAACGTTATATGCGCTGCTATTGCCAATGGATTTATCGGCATTCGATCTTTCCCGGCTTCGTTACCTGACCAACACAGCCGCGGCGCTGCCGGTGAGTCATATCGAAGCGCTGCGGAAAAAATTTGCCCACGCGACTTTGTTTTCGATGTACGGCCTGACCGAAACCAAACGCACCTTGTACCTGCCACCGGAGGAACTCGATCGTCGTCCCGGATCGGTTGGCCGCCCAATTCCCGGAACAGAAGCCTGGCTGGTGGACGAAAACGGCAATCGCCTCCCGCCGGGAAGTACCGGCGAACTGGTGGTGCGCGGACGCCACGTGATGCGCGGCTATTGGGAATCCCCTGAACTCACCGCCAAACGCTACCGTCTGGACCCCGCCACGGGCGACCGGCTTTGTTACACCAACGATTTGTTCCGGACCGACGCGGAAGGTTTTTTCTATTTCGTCAGCCGGAAGGACGACGTCATCAAAAGTCGGGGTGAAAAAGTCGCGCCGAAGGAAGTGGAGGGAATTATTCACGGCATCACCAGCGTGCGGGAAGTTGCCGTCATCGGCGTCGCCGACCCGGTGCTGGGGCAGGCGATCAAAGCCTTCGTGGTCACTTCGGATAAAGCATTAACCGACAAGGCTGTCATCGCCCATTGCAAGGCGAACCTTGAAGACTACATGGTGCCAAAGTTTGTCGAATTTCGTGACGAACTGCCCAAAACTTCGACCGGTAAAATTAAGAAAACAGATCTGACCTGACGCGCGTCACCGGACTGCCAGCGCATGTATGAAAATAAATCCGGCGACTCGCGATACCAGCCACCGGCGTCGAAAACGTATTTATGCCGTGTTGGGGTTCGCGGCGCTACTGCTGGTTCTGTTCATCCTTTTTGTTCACCCTTTTCTTGCGGTCACCCGTCGCGTCGATGCCGACATTCTGGTGGTCGAAGGCTGGATCCCCGACTACATGTTTCCCGCTGTCGCCCGCGAATTTCGCGAAAAACCTTACCGCTTTCTGCTCGTATCCGGGTTGCAAAATGATCCTGAAGCTACCAGCGGCACGGACCCGGACTTCGCCCACGCGGCGGCAGAATTGAAAAAGCTCGGCGTGCCGGCCCAGGAGGTCATCGAGTGCCCCGCGCCGTTCGTCCGGTGGCTCCGCACCTCAAAAACCGCGAGGGCGGTTCGCGCAAAGGCAGACACACTCAAACTCGGCGAAAAAGGCGTCAACGTGATCACCGCCGGTCCCCACGCACGCGAAACGTGGGTCGCGTACGAGCATGCTTTCGGGAAAGTCGTGCCGGTGGGCATCATTTCCGTCCCCAAAATAGACTATCCGGCCAACCGGTGGTGGTTGAGCCGGCGGGGGCTGATCTGGGTCCCCAAGGACTTCGTCGCGTGGGTCAAGGAAGTCCTTTTTGGCCTACGATCTTAACCCGGATATTTCACACTATGAACTCCCATCCATCAGAAAAACATCCATTTTCTCCGACGCCGCGTCGAAGAAAAGCGACTTCGTCGCGGTTAACCCCGGCAGAGTCGGCCCGACAGGGCGAACAATTCACACCCCAGAGTGTGATTTGTTCGGGTTAATCGCAATTGCATCCCTCCCCGATGAAGTTTTTCTCCCTGACATGTGTGGCATCGCCGGCTGTTTAAATTTACGCGACGGACAACCTCCCGACGAGTTGTTGCTCCGGCAGATGTTGGGCATGATCCGGCATCGCGGTCCGGATCAGTTTGGCATCTTCCTGGATGATGCCGTTGCCCTGGGAAACACGCGTCTTAGCATTGTCGACCTCGCCGCGGGGCAACAACCCATCGCCACCGAAGATGGGCGCTACTGGATCGTTTATAACGGCGAAATCTTCAACCACGCCGAACTCCGTCCCGCTCTGGAAAAAGCCGGGCACCGTTTCACTACGCATACCGACACCGAGGTTTTCCTGCATCTGTTCGAACAGGAAGGGCCGTCCTGCCTTAAATCCCTCAACGGACAATTCGCCGTGGCGATCTGGGATAGTTTAAAACAAACACTTTTCCTGGCGCGCGACCGGCTTGGCGTGAGACCGCTGTTTTATTGGCAGGACGAAAATGTGCTCGTCTTCGGTTCCGAAATAAAAGCCGTTGCCGCGCATCCCGCGGTCAAACTCGAACTCGACCCGCTCGCCCTCGATCAGATTTTCACCGGGTGGTCGTGCCAGGCTCCGCGCACCGTCTTCGAGGGCATGAGCCAGCTTCCGGCCGGACACTTTGCCGTGGTGTCGCGCAAAGGCATGAAAATCGAACGCTATTGGCAGGCATCATTCGCGACGGAAGACGCCATGGATTCCACGCGCAGCGACGCGGCATGGCTCGAAGAACTTTCCGCATTACTCGCCGACGCCACCCGGCTGCGATTGATGGCCGACGTGCCCGTCGGTGCATATTTGAGCGGCGGGCTCGATTCGTCGTTAATCGCCGCCTTAATGCGCCGGCACGCCGCCGGAAAGATCGATACTTTTTCAATCGCGTTCACTGATTCGGCTTTCGACGAAAGCGAGCATCAGCGCCGGATGGCGCAATATCTCGGCACCGAGCACCAAGTCGTCCAGGCGAGCCACGCGGACATTGGCGCAATTTTTCCAGATGTCGTCTGGCACTGCGAAACACCGCTGCTGCGCACGGCACCGGCGCCAATGTATCTGCTCGCGCAGCTGGTACACCGCTCGAAATATAAAGTAGTGCTCACGGGAGAAGGCGCGGACGAATTTTTCGCCGGCTACGATATTTTCAAGGAAGCGCGCATCCGTGCTTTTTGGGCCCGTGAACCCAATTCGACGCGGCGCCCGCAGCTGTTCCAGCGGATTTATCCGGACCTGCAAAACCTCGGTAAGGTCGGGTCCCATTATCTCGCGGCTTTTTTTGGCGAAGGTCTCGCCGACACCCAGGCACCCGGCTATTCGCACGCGATCCGGTGGCGGAACACGCGTCGCACCCAGCGTTTTTTCTCGAAGGACCTTACCAGCCGGATTCAAACCGCCGGGAAACCTTTTCTCGAATCCGTCGCACTGCCGCAAAATTTCGGCCGTTGGAATTTACTGGAACGCGCGCAATACCTGGAAATCGCAGCTTTCATGAGCACGTATCTTCTCAGCTCCCAGGGCGACCGCGTGGCCATGGCCCATTCGGTCGAAGGCCGGTTTCCCTTCCTCGACTATCGCGTGGCGGAGTTCGCGGGACGTCTCCCTGCCCGGCTGCGCTTGCGCGGGTTGCGCGACAAATATCTCCTGCGGAAACTCGGCGCATCATTACTGCCGGCGGAAATTTGGAACCGCCCGAAGAAACCGTACCGCGCCCCAATTCACCGCAGTTTTTTCAACGCGCACGAGTCGCCGTATGTTCGCGAAATGCTTTCTGCCGCGGCATTACGTGAGTCCGGATTGTTCAATCCGCTGGCAGTTGAAAAGCTCGTCGCCAAAATCGACCAAGGCCAGCCGCTGGGCGAGACTGACGACATGGCGGTCGCCGGCATTCTCTCAGCCCAGATCGTTCATCGACGCTTTGTACGGGATTTCCCCAAAGCCGCGCCGCTCTCGCCCGACGACGATGTACTGCTTTGTGACCGTCGTTCTGCATCACGGCAAAAAGCGTGACACGGGCCGGATCGTTTCGCGCTGGCACTGCCATGAACCGTCACACCCACGATGAACGCTTCGAATCACTGGACGAAGAAACATTTATCAGGAATCAGCGGTGGCTGGAACAATCAGGCCCGGCGCTTTTTCCGGAACCGTGCGCGCTGGCGATGCAACGTTACGACCGATTCGTTGTTTCGCTTCCGGAAGTAGCCGACCTTTCACTGGCCAACGCCGTCGAAAAACGGCGGCGTGAATTTTCCGGCGGGAGAATCGCGGCGCACGCCGCTCTAAAAAAACTTGGTGCCGGCGATTCGCTGTCCATTCCCGTCGGCGACGCGCGAAATCCGCTCTGGCCGGCAGGTTTCACCGGCAGCATCACCCACACTGCCGGGTTGGCGATCGCGGTGGTTGCGCGTACGGAGCGCCTCGCCGCTGTCGGCATTGACCTGGAGCTGGCAAACGCGGTACAGCCGGAATTATGGCCCAGTCTCCTTCGCGCGCCGGAAATTGAGTTGGTTTCGCGCATGCCCGCAGCAGAGCAATCGCGTTGGGCGACAATGATGTTCTCTGCAAAAGAGTCGTTTTATAAGCTGCAATATCCCCTGACCGGCGAATGGGTGGATTTTCTCGAGGCGGAAGTCTCGATTTCCGAAAAGACCGGTTGCTTTGAATTGTTCTGCAGTCAGTCCAGCGTCGTTCGGAAATTGGAGGGTTCCCGCTTTGCCGGCCGCCATCTGGTTGGTCCGGAATTTTTGCTCACTGCCCTTTGGCTTTCGCCCGGACAAATGCAGTTGCCCACGTGATTCCCTTCCGACTCGCTCGCTTTAGTGATGCGGATTCATCTTTTCAAAAAACGCCTCGTCCCGTTTCCAACTGTTGCCGGTTGCGTCCTGCTGGCCATGCTCGCCGGTATTCCGATTGCCTGGTGCGGGTGGTATGGAGAAGATTTTTTCAGCGTGACTGAACGCCAGCCAGCTGAAGTGCTGGTGGTTGAAGGCTGGATTGGCATTGAAGGGATCCGCGCGGCCAAAACCGAATTCGAACAGGGAAAATACAAATACATCGTGACGTCTGGAGGCCCCACAAACAATCGCTGGGAGAGGCAACAATGGAATTACGCCACCGAAGCCTATGAACTGCTAATTAAGCTCGGGGTCCCGCCCGATTGCGCGATTGAAGCCGCCGCGCCCCGTGCGGGCAATCATCGGACTTTTGAAGCCGCCTCAGTCGTGCGCCAAACCCTCGACCAGCGCGGACTACATCCGGAAAGCATCAACTTATTCACGTTCGGAACCCACGCCCGGCGGAGTCGGCTGGTGTTCGCAAAAGCCCTTCATTCTCCGGTCAAAGTAGGCGTCGTCTCGTGGATCCCGCCTCATTTCCTTGATGGCCCTTGGTGGCGTTCAAGCGAGCGTTCCATTGACCTGCTCAAGGAAAGTGTCGGCTATATTTTCGAAGTTTTTTTAAACTCAGGACGGTTCTCAAACGGTCCGGCGCAGCTCAAGCCCGGGGTTGTGGACAATAGGCCGGGATATTGACCAAATCGGAGGCGAAAAGGGTTGTGACGTTCGTAACTGGCCGGTAAATAACAGCGCCCAAAAACCGACTGAAACACCATGAAATCGTCACTTTGGACTTTGCCCCAAAATTTGAGTAATCGACCCGCCAGCATCGTGTACGCCGCAGCCGCGATCGCACTGGTTTTCGGATCTCCTGCCACATATGCGCAACCCGTGGTATCCGGGCCGACGCAGGTCTCGAATACTCCTCCGGCTGCAGTCCAACCGGACTCCAGCGAAAGTGCTCCACGGATTTCCGCCTCGTCCCTGTTTCAATGGGGTTTTGTCACCGCCCACCCGCATCTTTCGTATCGCTATCTTTACGGCGACGGCCTGCAGTCCAGTCCTGGCGTCCAAAAGAAAACGTCGATCAGTACCGTCACCCCGGGCGTTCTCTTTAATATTGGGACCCACTGGACATTGGATTACTCGCCAACTCAGACTTACTATTCAGATTCCTCATTCACGGACACGCTCGATCATTCGGTGAGAATTCTCGGCTCTACCAATTACGAAGATTGGAGCTTTCGGCTGTCCCAGTCGTTCGCCACCTCCGACACGCCACTGATCGAAACGGGGCGCCAGACAAAGGAGGACAGTTATGCCACCATGGCCACACTCGGGTATCATTTTTCCAACAAGGTCCAACTCGACACCAATCTCAACTATACCGCGCGTTTCACCACCGTGTTTCCAGATTCACGTGAGACAACGATTGGAGAACGATTGCATTATCAATTCCTGCCGCGAACGGATGCTTCAGTTAGCGTCGATTATGGCGATATCAACATGAGCGAAGGCACGGACATGACGTTCACCCGGCCCGGTATCGCCTTCAACTGGAAGGCGACCGAGAAAGCGAGTTTCAATGTCAACGCCGGCTTTGAGAGCCGCAAATTTCGCACCGGGGGAGCCGACTCGCTAAATAGTCCCACCTTTGGCGCAGCCTTCCAGTTTCAACCGCTCACGACCACAACGATCAACCTTTCCGCCACTCGCGGAGTGGCGGTTGCTTACTTCAGCAACCAGATCACGCGCAACACTGGCTGGACGCTCAATGTCCAGCAGCGTCTCCTGCAACACTTCTTTTTGAGTGCAGGTTACTCCGGCCAGAAATCCACCTACCTCAGCACCGATCCTCTGGTAGTAGCCGGACGCGGCGACAAAAGTCATTCCGTCAATGTGCGTCTGAGCACTGTTTTCTTCGAACGCGCGAGTGTCGCGTTATTGTATCAAAATACGCACAATGATTCGAATGCCTCGGGCTTCGGGTTCTCGAGCAGCCAGATCGGCGTCGAACTGAGCTACCAATTCTAATTTTTCACCGATTGGCGAAAGGCTTTCAAGCGCCCAGCTGACGGCCTTGGATTCGCCGTCTGGAAAAAGAGATGGAAAACGAATCCGCGCGCGACGTCCTAATGAATCAGAGCCCATCCCAGCCCGCTGCCATGACACCCGCGCCAGTCGTAGGTCAATCAGACAGTTTGCGCCGGCTGGCAGTTGCAGCGGCCGCACTCGCGCTTTGTTTTTGTGTGCCATTGTACCGGCTGGCAAAATTTGCCCTGCAGAGCGACCTGTATTCGCACGTGCTGCTCATCCCCGTGCTCAGCATTTACCTCATCTGGACCAAACGCTCTACGATCATTGCCCGACCCGCTCCCGACCACGTAATCGCCGGCATTTTCGTTGCCATCGGTGCGCTCGTTCTTGGTCTTTCGTTGATTTCAACGCCCCCGGCGGTCGACGACTATCTGGCCGGACGGATCCTGTCCTTTGTGTTTTTCCTGATCGGAATATCTGCATGGATTCTCGGACGCCAGAATTTGCGCATGCTGGCATTTCCCCTCGGATTTCTCGTGTTCATGGTTCCGTTTCCGACCGGCCTCAGAAATAGCCTGGAATTGTTTCTTCAACACGGGTCGGCGCAGGCGGCGCTCCTCCTCTTCCGCCTCGCGGGAACTTCGGTGTTCTATCACGATTTGCTGTTTCAGCTCCGTGGCATCAACCTCGAGGTAGCCCCGGAATGCAGTGGCATTCATTCCAGTCTCGCACTGTTCATCACGAGCGTGGTTGCCGGACATTTCTTTCTGCAATCGCGATGGAAGTGCGTCGTCCTCACCCTGGCGGTAATCCCGCTCGCATTGATCAGGAACGGTTTTCGGATTTTCACGATCGGAGAACTCTGTGTTCACGTCAGCCCGGACATGATCGACTCCTTTATTCACCACCACGGCGGCCCTATTTTTTTTGTGCTGTCCCTGATTCCTTTCTTTTTCCTGCTACGGTTCCTCTACAAAAGCGCTCCGACCCGCTAACGCTGCATCCGGTCGTCGCCAGCCCATCCCCATGCGAATTTTCAAGCAATCATTCCCCACGCTCGCCTCCCTGATATTGGTGACGTTCATCTGCTGCAGTTGCTCACCCGAAGCCAAAAAAGCGAGTCACCTTAAAAAGGCGGATGCGAATTTTTCCGCAGGACGTTACGACGATGCTGAAATCGAATACATGAACGTCCTCCAAATCGCGCCGCTCGATCCCGCCGCGGTCAGCCACCTTGCGCTGATCTATTTCGATCAGGGTCGCATGGGACGCGTTGGCCCCATGCTACTCAAGGCAAAGGAACTTCAACCCGACAACCTCGATGTCCGGCTCAAATTGGGCATGCTCCAGCTCTCCACCGGAAATATGAAGGCTGCTTACGACGAAGCGGTTTTTGTACTGGATCGTCGCCCACAAGATGAAGATGCACCTTTGCTCCTGGCTGAAGCTTCGACCAAGCCCGAAATTGCCGCCACCACCCGGCAACGATTGCTGGCGTTGCCAGCCGCGATCCAGTCCTCCGCCCCGGTCGAGGTTGCACTGGGGACGTTGGAATTAAGAGAGCGTCATCTGCCTGCTGCTGAGGCAGCATTTCGTCGAGCCGAGACGCAAAGTCCGAAAGCCGACTACGTTCAGGCGGCCTTGGGCATTTGGTTCAGGATCCAGAATGATGTTCCGCAGGCAGAACTGGCTTATAAGCGTACGACCGAATACGCGAAACCGCGCTCTTCCCGGCTGCTGGCTTACGCCAAGTTCAAGTTGCAAACCGGGGATGGGGTCGCCGCCCGCCGGTCACTTGAGGAAATCATCGGCAAATATCCCGACTATCTTCCTGCCCTCCTTTCGCTGGCGGAACTTTCCGCGTCGGAAAAAAAATTCCCAGAAAGTGCCACGCTGATCTCCAAAGTACTCGCACGCGATCCGGGCCATCCGGAGGCGCTCCTTATGAGCGCACGCCTGAAGCTCGCGCAGGATCAAAAGGAGCAGGCAAAAGCGGAATTGGAAAAGATGCTAAAGTTTTATCCCAAGCTGCCTGCAGTGCATTATCAACTGGCGCTCGCCTATATGACGGATGGCGACACGACCAAGGCCACCGCCAGCCTCAATCAGGTGCTTGCGCTCGCACCCAATAACGCCGAGGCCAGCATCCTGTTGGCGCAAATTTCCCTGCGTAAAGGCGATGCCAGTGGAGCCGTGTCGCTGTTGAAACCGATCGTACAACAACGTCCAGAGATCGTCCAGGCCCGGCTGCTCCTCGCGGACGCGTTTCGCGCCCAGGGGAATTTTGAAGAAGCAATCGAGGTCTACCACAAGCTTGAGGCATTCGCCCCGCAAAATCCCCAGCCGTTTTATTGGAAGGGCATCGCCCTTCTCCAACAAAAGAAGCGGGACGAAGCGCGGGCGGCGTTCAGCCATGCCTTGGAGCTTGCCCCTGATTACCTCCTGGCGCTCGAACAGCTCGTCAACCTGGAGCTGGTCGATAAAAAATATCCCGCCGCTCAGGAGCTCGTACAAAAACAAATTGACCGCGATCCCAAACAGGCCGGCCTGTATCTCCTGCAGGCGAAAATTTTCCTCGCCCAAAACAATACCGGTCAAGTGGAGACAAGCTTGCTCAAGGGTATCGAACTGCAACCCGACGCCCCTTTCGCGTATCTGTTACTCGCGCGCCTCTACGCCAGCACCGGCCAGATCGACAAGGCCCTCACCAATTTCCAGACCGCTGCCGCCAAGAATCCCAAAAATGTAGAGGCTCTGATGATGATCGGGACCCTGAGCGAGAAGAAGCGCGATTTCCCGGCGGCGCGCGAGGCATACGAGAAACTTCTCACGGTCAATCCGCGGTTTAGTGCCGCCCTCAACAATCTGGCGTATTTGTATGCCGAGGATTTGAACCAGTTGGATAAGGCTCAGGAGTTCGCCCAAAAAGCGAAGGATTTATTACCTCATGAGCCTCATACGACCGACACGCTCGGCTGGATTCTCTACCGCAAACGTCAATATTCATGGGCTCTCACCCAGCTCCTCGAAAGCGCCGCCAAATTATCGGATTCCGCCGAAGTTCAATATCATCTCGGCATGACCCACTACATGATGGGCAACGAGACCGACGCTCACGAATCGCTGGAACGGGCCTTGCAACTGGATAAGGATTTTACGGGTAGCGATGAAGCACATCTCGCTCTGTCCATCCTCGACCTTCATCCCGAATCGGCCGGTCCCACCGGCATCGCAAAACTCGAAAAACTCGTGGCCGACCGGCCTGAAGACCCCGTCGTCCTCGGCAAACTGGCGAGCGCTTACGCCGCCACCGGTGCTGCAGACAAGGCGATTTCGACCTATCAGAATGCGCTGCGAAAAAATCCCGCCAACGTCGCGCTCACCCTGGCGTTGGTCCGTGCTTATGATGGCGCCCACGAAACCGCCAAGGCGCTCGATCTGGCGAAGACCGCGCGCAAACTTGCGCCGGACGATCCCGCCGTGGCTCACATTCTGGGGCGCCTTGCATATCAGACGGGTGACTACACCTGGGCTGCCGGCCTCTTACAGGAAGCCGCGCGAAAAATGCCGGATAATCTGGAGACTCTCTACGACGCCGCGGAAGCAGAGTATGCCCTGGGTCAAGTGACGGATGCGGAAACCAACATGCAACGTATCGCGCAAGCCGGACCGGCGAGCCCCCGAGCTGAGTCGGCCAAACGATTTCTGGCGATGACTGCACTCGCAGCAAATCCGACCTCAACGAGCGTGGGATTGATTGAGCAAACGATCAAAACGACGCCCAACTATGTGCCGGCCCTCGTCGCCCGCGCCGCACTTTATCAGCAGCAAGGCGATGCCGCGGCAGCTAAAACCATCTACGAAAAAATTCTGACACTGTTCCCGGGATTTGTGCCGGCGAAAAAACAGCTGGTAATTTTCTACGCCGCGAACCCGGCAGACGACAAAAAGGCCTATAACCTGGCAGTCGCTACCCGCGAGGCGCTGCCAAAAGACGCTGAACTCGCAAAAGCCCTTGGCGTCATTGTCTATCGGACTGGCGATTTTTCGCGGGCCGCCAGCTTGCTACAGGAAAGTGCGGGCAAACGGGCCGACGATGCCGAGGTGTTTTATTATCTCGGTGCCGCGCAAGCCAAACTCAAGCAACGGCAGGAAAGTCAAAAATCCCTGAAGCACGCGCTTGAGCTGAAACTCAAGCCCGACCTCGCCGCCGAAGCGCAGCGCCTCCTGAAAGAATAGCCGGCCGCGTCATCGCACGGATGGCGACCCGAACGCGCAAAACCACGGCGCGTTTATCCGGCCGTTGTCGCTGGCAACGTCAGCCGGTGAAATCTCCAGCTCAACAACAGCGCGGCGCAACCGAGTCCGGCCGCAAGACCGGTCCACAGACCCACAGCGCCGAGCGAGGTGTGGAATGCCAGCCAGTACCCAAGGGGTAGCGCAATCATCCAGTAGGCCACAAACGTGATAACGGTGGGCACACGCACGTCCATCAGGCCGCGCAATGCTCCGACGCTCAAGACTTGGACGCCATCGAAGAGTTGAAAAAGCGCGGCCACCGCGAGCAACTTCGCCGCCAGTAGCGCAACATCGATCGCGGGCGTGAACGCACGCGTAATGTTCGTTCCCCCAAGGCCAAAGAGCAGCGCAAATGTGATCATAATCAAAACACCCGTCGCGACTGCCCCAAATCCGATCGGCCGCAGCGCGTCTATCCGGCCTTCGCCGCGCGCCCGGCTGATTCGCAGGCTCACCGCCATCGACAGGCCGAGGGGAAACATAAAAGTCAGCGACGCACAGCCGAGCGCAATTTGATGGGCCGCGAGCGGCACAGTGCCAAGCCAGCCCATCATTAATGCCGAGGCCGCAAAAGCTCCCGCCTCAAACAACAACATTCCCGCCGCCGGCACGCCGAGCCGCAGCAAATGTAGAAATCTCGCCCGCTCCCATCCCCGCCGCGGCAAGTTACGCACCACGGCAAATGTTTTGGAGTTCCGCAACCAAACGGCGATCGCCACCACCGCAAACAACCGTGCCAGGACGGTGGCACAACCTGACCCGATCAATCCCAGCGGAGGAATCCCAAGGTGACCGAAAACCAGCACCCAGTTGAGCAAGGCGTTTAGCATCACGTCGGCCAACATGATGCTCATTGGCACCCAGGGACGCCCGAGCGATTCGGCGAATTGGCGCTGCACTTGAAAAAAAAGCGCGAGCACGATCGACACCGCGATCAGCAACAGAAACGGACGGACGATCGCGACCACCTCTGGCGGCTGGCCGAAATGATGCAGTTGTGTGCTCAGAAATGCCATCAGCGCGAATCCGGTCAGTCCGACCGCAATTGCAAGCGCCCGGCCATGACGGAGCCAGGCCGCACAACCCGCCTCATCACCCGCACCGTGATCACGCGCGGCGAAAACCCCCACACCCAGCAACAAACCCAGGCCCACAATATAAAAAAGACCGAACACCCCATGCGTAAATGCCGCCGCCGCCAGCGGGACAGTTCCCACCCGGCCAATGAATGCGTTATCGGTCAAACCGATCAACATCTGGCTTACCTGCCCGACCACCATGGGCAGGGCGAGTGCGAGCGTAGGCCGCAATTCGCGGAGAAGATCGGTAATTTTCAACACACTCTTCACGAAGTGCGCAAAATCCGATACGCGCAATGGAGTTCCGCCTGTTTCCAAGTGTGCTCAGTGTGTTCTTCTCAGGCTGTGGTCTACGACGCTGCGTCCGAATCGATCACCCGCGAGTCTGTCTTGCACGCCTCTGCAGCGAGCCCGACGTTACTGGGCAACGACCGCACCTCATTTCTAAAAAATCGGGAATCACTTCAGTTAAATCATCCGCGACTTGCCTTGATCGGATTTTGCGGGCCAAAGTATATGCGTGGTTCGCGACGAACAACCTATTCGGCAACCATGATCCTTAATCTCGGGTTGAGCCTCATGCTTTTCTGGGGTCTCACGCTCGGTTTGGGGTGGCCAATAGCACGCCGCTTCCCACTCGAGCCGGTCGAAAAGGTCGGAGCCACTGTGGTACTTTCGCTGCTTTTGATTTTTTTGGTTGGATGGACCGTGTACATTTGGGAGTTACCATTATTCCTTTTTTGGTCACTGCCAGCCGCGGCCTCGATCGCCCTGATCTGCGAATGGCGTGCGATTATTGCTACTATTCGAGACCCGGACACTAGGACCCTGATCAACTCACAACTGCTGATAAGCGCATGGTCTGTCGGTTTGCTGGCACTGATAGTAAGTTACTCCGGGGGTGCCTGGGTCGCGGACTGGTGGGGGCATTTGCAAAGAACTTGGTTTTTCCTCGACCGCGGACCGCACGACATCGTGTTCAACGGCTTCGATCCCCTCACCTCAAGACCACCACTTGCGAACGTGATCGATGGAGTCCTGGTCCAAATCACGCACCGCGATTTTGTTCACTACCAATTTTTCAGCACGTTGCTCGCAAGTCTGGTATTTTTTCCGGCCGGCTTGCTTGCACGCCGCTTCGGAGACAAGAGGGCTGTGCCAATCCTAGCCCTTCTTTTCATGATCAACCCGATGTTCGCCCAAAATGCGACTTTTGCTTGGACAAAGCTTCCCGCGGCATTTTTTACCCTGACGAGTCTTTATTTTTTTCTGCGGGCACAAGATCAACCTGCCAATTGCGTCCATGCGGTGTTATTTGCAACGGCCTTGGCGGCAGGACTGCTCACCCACTATTCTACCGGTCCCTATGCCGTAATATTCGGGGTCAGTTGGATTTGCTTGGGCTGGCCGCACCGCCATGAACGCCGATGGCTCAGAAACACCGGTCTGGCCGCACTGGCGGGCACCATGGTACTCGCGACCTGGTTTGGATGGAGTTTTTCGATTGAGGGCATTCGCGGAACCCTTTTAACGAACACCAGTATCACCGAGAAAGCGGCAGACTCCATGGCGCAGCTCCAAGTTGTCACTCTGAATATCAGGGATACGCTGTCGCCTCATTTTCTGCGTGACTTGAATACTCAGTTAGTTGAACAGCAAAGTTCGCTTGGACGAGTGCGCGATTGGTTTTTTCAAATCTATCAGATCAATTTCTTTTTTGCATTCGGGAGCCTGGCGTGGTTGGCCATCGCAATCCGGCTGATAAAACAACGCCATTGCGCTCCAACGACGCGTGCTTATTTTTGGATGGCTTTCATCATCGGGAATACGCTGCTTGGCATAGCGGTTCATGGATCGAGAGATCCGTGGGGACTAGCCCATATCTGTTTGCAACCTCTGGTTATGTTGGGTCTGGCCTTCCTCGCCTCACAGTGGTCGCTGCTCCCCTCTTACGGTCGTTCCATTTTGATTGCTGGCGGCACACTTGATTTCATTGCTGGCATCGGCCTCCAATTTACCGTGCAGTCATTCGCCTTTGAACGCTGGCTTTCGCCAGCCCGGTCGATCTTCGAGATCATCAGCGATTATTCACGCCCGACTGCCATGAATTTTTATGCAAAGATGCATAATCATTGGGCGTTTCTTGGCGATGTGCTGATCGACTATGGATACGCGATCGTCGGATTTCTGACGGTGGTTTTTCTGGTGGCCGTGCGATTCGCAACTTCAACAAAAAGGACCGGAGTGGCGTCTCCGGGGGTATGATACCATGTCCAGCTGGACCAAAAAATGCCGTCTACTACGCACTCCCGGTTATTGTTGCCGGTGTGTTGCTTTGTTTATGGCGGGCTTCGTGCGAATTTCCGGTTTATGCCTGGAATGAGGCCCGTCTTGCACCCGCGTTTGCCCTGCGACAAGGAATCAATCCCTATCCCCCTCTGGGTGGCGGGCCGCTTTCGACGTGGATTTACGGCCCTTTGGGAATTGTCGTCAATCTGCCCGCGACCTTCGCATCAACGGCCTTGGGAGCCGTACAGGCGGCCTGTTTGATAAATCTGACCGTTCTCATTACGCCGCTCGCGTGGGTGTTTTTTCGATCCCGCGATTTGCAGAAATCAAACGGGGCGATGCGATGGTTCGCACTCGGAGTCGCTATTTTACTCATTCCCCGACCCAGTCTCGTATTACAGATCGCCGATCATACGGCGGTCGCATTTGGACTGTTTTCCTGCTGGTTCCTAACACGATCTGCCCATCCCTCAATGTTCGACCTTTTTTCTGCCGCCATTTCGGGTATCCTGGCCGTTTGGACGAAACAGATCGAAGTGTTTCTCATCGCTGCGCAATTGGTTTACTTGCTACTTGTCACTGATCGATCCGCCGCTGTCGGATACCTTTCCTGGCTTCTCGGATTTGGCCTGCTTACTTTGGGAGTGATCATCTGGTACTTCGGATGGAGCAACCTCTGGCTGAACCTGGTTGTCATACCCGGCAGGTTGCCGTGGACCGACGACATGGCCGGGCGAATTGCAATGCGCTCATGGGCACTGGTCGCGCAAATTCTGGTGCCGTGCGCGGCGCTCACCTGGTTGCGTTTCACGCGACACTGGCCCCGGGGCGGGAGTCAGGGTGCGCGTTTTTTCCTGATCACGATTTTTGTTTATTTCTCGATGCTCCCGATCGGAATCGCCGCCTTTTTTAAAACCGGCGGCGATATCAACCTTCTTCATTCATGGAACTACCTGTTGCCCGGATGCCTGCTCGGTTGGTTGACCCCGGAAACAATCTCCATCAGAGCGAGGGTCTGTTGGATTTCCGCTCTGTCCGTGCTGTGTCTTTGTCTCCGCCAGGCGGATGTATTTTCCTATCCCACACGTCCCCTGACTGCGCATTTTGCCGCCGCTGATGAACTGATCGCGGCCCACCCCCACCGCATTTGGTTTCCACGCAATCCCGTCGTAAACTATTATGCGGATAAACAACTGTGGCACACTGAAGATGGTATCGAGACCCGATTCCTCGCGAACTATGGGCTGCGCGAGGTCGATTTTCGAAGTTACCTTCCGCCGGGTTTGGAGGTCATCGCATATCCCGCAAACATTGAAAATCCATTTTCGATGCAACTTTTAAGGGAATTTAGCGAAAAAACGTTCGTTCCTTACTGGTCTGTTTATCGTCGGCCGGAGATCGACCCATGATTGCCGCTGGAATGGCATTGCGTGCTTTAGCGCATGCAATTTTGATTTGGTCCAGTGCACCCACTCGGCGTTACCGTAGTTATCCCGATTTTTAACGAAGAAGCTGTATTGCCAGAACTCCTCGATCGCCTGGCGGCGGTTTTTGACCGGCAGCGCGAGATCAATTGGATCGCTCTCTTAGTTAACGACGGCAGTCGGGACCGCTCCGTGGAAATTATCCGGGATCGCAGTGCACGGGATTCGCGTTTCAGCCTGATTGAATTCAGCCGGAATTTTGGTTTTCAAGCGGCGATCGCGGCAGGATTGGCGCACGCCCCGGGTGACGCCATCATCACCATGGATGCGGATCTCCAGGACCCACCGGAACTGATTCCAGAACTGGTGACGCGTTGGCGCGAAGGTGCGGAAATCGTCATGGCCGTGCGCCGCTCACGCCAGGAAACCGGCGCCCGCCGTCTGGGCATGGATATATTTCACCGGCTGTTCAGTCGCGTCGCGGATTTTCCGATTGAATCCAACAGCGGAACTTTTGGCCTGATGAATCGTGCCGCAGTCGATGCGATTAACCGGCTGCCCGAGCGAAATCGTTTTTTTCCCGGCCTCCGCTCTTGGGTGGGTTTCACCACGGGCGAGGTGATTTATGACCGGCTGGAGCGCGCCGCCGGACAACCGCAGCAAACCCTGAAAAAACTTTTGCGCTATGCCTTGGACGGCGTTTTTAGCTTTTCATATCTTCCGCTCAGGATGCTGACCTACGTGGGCGGAATGGTAAGCGGGTTGGGTTTTGCGCTTGGTTGTTTTTTTATTATCCGCCGTTTGCTCGGCATCGAAGTGGCCCAGATCGGTTTCACCACCCTGGTCACTCTCGTTCTTTTTTTGGGCGGTGTGCAACTGGTGGGAATCGGCGTATTGGGCGAATACCTGGCGCGGGTATATGATGAGGTAAAACAACGTCCGCCCTACGTCATCAAACGCAAGACCGGCCTTGGTTAAACGGGGCGGCACGTCTCTCTTATTGGCGCTCACCCTCTTGCTGGTGATGCCCGCGTACTGGCTGCTTTTTTCAACTTTAATGGCGCACGATGATGAAGGATACGTGCTCATTTCGCTGCAGAATTATGTTTCGCACGGAGAACTTTATACAAAAGTCTTCAGTCAATATGGACCGTTTTTTTATTTTTTCCACGACATCGCGCATCGTTTATTGGATTACGAATTTACCAACACCAGCGCACGCTTTCTAACGCTCGGCTGCTGGCTGACCAGTTGTCTGGCATGCGCGCATTTGGTGTGGAAACAGACCCGTAATTCGATTTTCGCCGCCGCCACCCTTTTTGCGACGTTCGTATATCTGCAATTAATGGTGAGCGAACCGGGCCACCCTGGAGGATTGATCGCCGCAATGGTCGCCTTAGCGGTGTGGATTGGCGCCGGGTTGATTGAGCGGCGTGCCATTGGCGCTCTGGCCATAGTGACGGGCCTTGTTGGCGGTGCGCTTCTACTCACCAAAATCAATGTCGGGCTGTTCTTTGTCCTATCGGGTGTCGCCTGGTTCGCCCTCCATCTCAAGCAAACCGGTCACGCGCGTTTTGTCACGGCAGTCATCGCAGCGATTTTGTTCATTCTCCCCTTTGCGCTGATGAAAAGCGAACTTCACGAACCGTGGGCCCGGGGGTTTGCCATCCTTTCCGTGTCCGCGAGCCTGGCCATGGTTATGACCGGTTGGTCCATGCGCCATCCTTTCTCCGAGTGGAAATTCACCATTTATGGCCTGATAAGTGCGGTCGTCGTCATGGCGATCGTCACTGCCTCCGTCGCGTATCGGGGAACATCCTTTCAATCGATGTTTGTGACAGTCGTCTTGAGTCCACTGCGACAGCCAGGAGTGTATCACTTCGCCCCAGACTGGAAACCTGCGGCAATCTTATCGGCCGTGTCATCAGTCATGCTAGCGGCATTTTATTGGCTATATCCCCAAAGCTGGTTCCGCGATCTTATCCTGGGTGTTCGCTTGGTCGCTGCATTCGTACTGGGTTTGGCCGCCTGTCATTGGTTTCCGTTTTCGCTCCACAGTTCGGTCATGTCATACATCATCCCATGGAGTTGGACGCTGATCATCCCGTTGGCTGCAAACGAAAGCCGACCGGTCGCAAGCGTCAGGCTCTGGCTCGGCCTGGTACTCGCACTGCAATATCTCCACGCCTACCCCGTGGCGGGCAGCCAGATTGCCTGGGGCACCTTCCTGGCAATTCCGCTCGTCACGCTGGGTTTGCACGATGCGTGGATTTATCTGGCCGCCCGTACCCCTGCATTGCCCGCTCGCGTCACCATGGCTTTCGCAGCGATATTGCCTGTCATCAGCGTGGTCCAGATTGGCAACCGCGGATGGCATCAGTACCAGGAAAGCCCGCCCCTTGCGTTGCGCGGCGCGGAAAATATTCGTCCGCCGCGGGAATTTTCCAGTGCCCTGCGCATGCTCGCGGCAAATGCAAAGATTCATGGGGATATGTTATTTTCATTGCCCGGGATGTTCAGTTTCAACCAGTGGACCGGTTTACCTACGCCGACTTTTAATAACACGACCCATTGGTTTACTCTTCTGGATGAGCGGCAACAGGGTGAAATTGCCGACGCTCTGACTCGTGATGTCCGACCTGTGGTCATCGTACACCAGGGAATGCTCAAATTTCTTTCCGACGCTCATTTCTCCATAAGGTCCCCGCTGACCGATTTTCTGAATCAAAATTTTGTACGGTCGTTCCGGGTCGGTGACTTTGAATTCTGGGTCCGGCGGGGACGAAAAATAGTGCCGGTCAACACCGCCGAATTTCTTCATCTGCCAACGCCACGCGCTGGATTCCCCACCGACAAGCTCGAGCTCGTAGTCGACATCCCCCCCCGGGAAAAAATCGCGAGCATTGAGTTGGTCACCCTCTCTGATTCCGCCACGGTCCTGGCCCGGTGGGATCAAACCAACGCGCAGTTTGGCCGCTCTGGGATTTCCGTGACCGGTGACGCGGCGGCTGCTGGAGCCGGGGATAGTCTTCGCACAATTTCATCACTCACCCGCCTGAACGTAGCGTTACGCGAAGGCGGGGCATCCGATCCGAAACACAGCATGGTTTTAGTTAAAAACGCCAGCGGTGATACGATCGCCGAGGCGCGTTTCGTGGAATAACAGCACTAAAGATTTCGCCACCTGATCAACGACAATTGAAATGGGAGAAGGACCTGAACCCATAAAAAATGAACCAGCCATGCTCCTAGACACACAAAAAAGCCCCAGATCAAAGGTTGCTCGAGCGCTACAATAATACCAATCCACCGATCTGCTGCCGGCACCGTATGAACGGTCGAGTTTAAAATCATCGCGAGACATGCATGATACCACAAAGCGACAATGAGCAAAACCCGTGTTGTCCGCATTAGCCAGTCGACACCTGCACTCTGAGCCTGGACAGGCTGCCGACAAAGAAACGGGATCATCCACACCGCATAGATCCAGCGGTAGGAGTAATTCACCGTTGCTACAAATGAGCCCGCAAGAATGACCGCTCCCATGATAAAGTACCAATAGTCGCGTTCCCGTTCAGGAGGAACCCTCCACGTGGAACGCAAAAGTTTGAATCCAACCAACCCACCGGCACCGAGAAGAAATACTCCCGACAAACCGGCGGCAACTGGTCCCGAAAATCCCAGCCTCTCCAATGAGATGGAAGCTCCGAAAGTATGAAGTCCCTGCGGTAACCGATCCGACGTGTAGTGAGACAGTCCTGGGGCGACAGATATCCCGACACAGAACAGCAGCGTCACAGCAATACCCGTTGAGATCCAGCGGTCAGCCATCTTGCGCGTGGCCAGTACGATCAAACCGGCAAGCGCCGGATAATATTTAAGACCGGCGGTAAAAGCGACAAGCGCAGGCGGCACCAAAATACGACAAACACCATTGCGACTCATCAACGCGGGGACACAGGCTGATAATATAACGAAAATCAGAAGGTCAAAATTAGCACGATTTAAAGCCAGAATAACGGGAGCCGAGCAGAGAGTCGCGACCGCCCACATCACCTCCACTTTGTTTGAAGGTTTAAGAATCGACCACGCGGTAATCATTGCGAGGGACACGAGGAGAAAACCAATCCAAATCGAATCATCCCGGGTAACCGGAAGGTAGCCGAGCGCAAACCACCAATCTGAATAAACATGCGTTCCGCCAAAATAGTTCAATGGATTCGGAGCGTATGGATCCAAACCCATGCGCTTTGCATCCACCGCTGCAAGAACGGCAAATGTATCCATAAACCAGATTCCTTCATTGCCTACGCCGGCGAACGCCATCGCTTGGGGAAACCGCCAGCACGCTACGTACACCAACAAAGAAGCCGCGATGGTTACGAAAAGATATCTTCGGGACGATCCAGACCCGTTGCGAGTCAGCTCATTCATCATCGGCCCTCCCAGGCAACCATAAGTCCGGAATCACAGCGACACCCCCCTTCCAGGCCGAATGAAATCTTCGCATGGAAAGGCCGGTGATTATACTTCAGCCAAAATACGGGGGGCACCTGTAGTTGACACGGGAAGGATCGTTTTTGTTTCCGCTTTCCTCGGGAATAAACCGGACTTGGCTACCGTTTTCGGGCAACCAGCAACAGGCTCACGCCGATGGGAAATGGGATTCGGGTTAATGCTGGTCGCACAAAAAACCACCGCAAGATCGCATTGATCCAACGTGGCGGAATTTTGTCCTCCGAGCGAGCTCCGCCGGACTTTGGAAACCACTTCCGCCATTTTCTAAGCAACCACACTGCAGGATAGACGGCGACGTTCGTATAATTGATGTGAATAATTTCCCATTTCTCCTGCTGGAAAAGTGCGGCCAGCTGCGGTCGGGAATACCGCCGGTAGTGATGCAGCGCTGTATCCCAATCGCTCCAAAGCGCCATGCTTGCTGGTACCGTGACCAACGCAACGCCTCCTGGTTTCAATAAACGATGAAATCCTCGTACCACCGCGGCATCGTCAGGAGTATGCTCAAGAACATCCAGTGCCGTCACGCATTCCAACGACCCGTCGGGCAGAGGCACATTATCACCCGCCAGACTGAGAATTTGATCCGTTCTGAAACGCTGTCGCAGGTAATTCAGGGCTTCTTCGTGGTCGTCGAGAACCAGCACGCGACAATAGGCTTCCATCTCCTTGGCGAAACGCCCCGTACCGGCTCCACAATCGAGTAGCACGTGATTTCCATCCAACGCCGCGACCCTGCGCAACCAGGTCTGGGCAAACTCGCGTTTCCCGGCATAGTACCAGTGCGAGTCCTCCATTTGTTCCATGTTGGCATACTCTTCCGCGTTCATTCGTGGTAGAGCGTAAGATTGTATAGACCGAAGGAACGTGTCCATACTGCTTATCACCCAAACCTTACTGACCGCTTGCGAACGACGCTTCCTCATCTTCGTTTTATTCTGCTGATCGCCGCTGGAATTTTTGGCTCCCTGAGCCATGCGTGGCTGGCGACGTCGGCGATGAAAGAGAAATCCACCACGGGGGACGAGATCGCCCACCTGACCGGCGGATATAATTTCAATCATTGGGATGACTACCGGATGCATCCTGAAAACGGGATCCTTCCCCAGCGCTGGCAGACATTACCGATGATGTTCAGCGGTGTGAACTACCCGTCCAACGCAGACGATGCATGGAGGAAATCGGACGTGTGGTTGATGGGCTATCGGTTCTTTTACCAAAGCGGCAACGATCTTGGATGGATGCTCGCCAGTGCTCGTGCGATGAACTCCTGTTTCGGGGCACTCACCACGTTTGTCGTGTTTGCCTGGTCTTTTCGTCTTTGGGGCAAGGTCGGTGCCCTTGTCTCGCTGCTTTTTTGCGCACTCTGTCCGACCATGCTGGCCCATAGCTCACTTGCCACGTCCGATATGTGCATGACGTTGTTTTTTCTCCTTTCGCCAGCTGCCTACTGGCAGCATTTGAACAAGGGCACCATCATTTGGTGGATAATAAGTCCCTTGTTGTTGGGGTTGGCAGCCGTGGCCAAGTACAGCGCACTGATGCTTGTTCCGATAATGACATTCCTCGGGCTCCTCCGACTGTTCCAAAACAAACCAATCGGGGTGGGTTCGTTTCTCGCCCATCATTTCTGGAGTAAAATCCTGATCATCGGAGCTTCGCTCGTCGTGCATGTCCTCGCAGTGTTTGCGGTAATTTGGATGTTTTTTGGGTTCCGGTTTTCAGCATTCAATCCACAATTACCAGCGGGCGTCTTCACCTTTCCATGGGAACAGATGCTGTCATTCGGCGGAGTAAAAGCCCGCGCAATCGAGCTTTTTCGCACTTACCGCCTTCTTCCAGAAGGGTATCTATATGGTCTCGCCTTTGTTCTCAGGCACGCCGAAGCCCGGGGAGCGTTCCTCGACGGAGAATACAGCATCCACGGATGGATACTTTTTTTCCCGAAGGCATTTCTCTACAAGACGCCCCCGAGTCTGTTGCTTGGTTTGATCGCAAGCGGCGTATTCGTTGGGCTGAAGCTGCGTGCTACCACGGCGCAAGCGGTGTTAAGCAAACTCTGGCAGGTCGCCCCACTCGTGATTTTATTTTTCATCTATTGGCTATTTTCCCTCACCAGCCATTTGAATATCGGGCATCGTCATCTTTTACCCACATATCCAGTGTTGTACATATTCTGCGGTGCGCTCGGTTGGGCGGCGCAGCGAGCTTGGGAGCGATCGCATCACGCGGGCAGAATATTATTTGGCGGCATCACCGCGGTCCTTTGCTGGCATGCGTCGATTGCTGCCGCGATTAGTCCTCATTATCTCGCCTATTTCAGTCCGGTTGCAGGAGGGCCCACCGAAGGCTATAAACATCTTGTCGATAGCTCACTCGACTGGGGACAGGATTTACCAGGTTTAAAAAAGTGGACCGCATTTAACCTGCGACCGAACGAATCGTTCTATTTGTCCTATTTTGGCACAGGAGAACCCGAATATTACGGCATCCACGCCATTCGAATGGAGATGCTCCCAGACTTCGTCCGTTTTCACCCATGGTACAAATGCGAACCCGGAGTGTACGCTCTGAGCGCTTCCATGCTTCAACACGTATACGCTTCATTGCGGGGTGACTGGACCCTTGAAAATGAGCGGCAATACCAACAGTTGCGACTCAGTGAAGGGGTTTTCAGCATTACCCCAGGAGAGCCGGCCACGTCGGAGGTGTTTAAAAATATTTCGAAGATAGAGCGGGAAACGGCGTGGCGCACATATTCTCAACTGCGCTTTGCCCGGCTATGCCACTACTTGCGAGCGCGGCAGCCTGATGATATGATTGGATACTCCATCTTAATTTATCGCCTGGATCAGACTGAGCTTGATGCAGCGCTGAATCGCGATCTGCGAGACTGGGCTGCAGCAATCGAACACAAACTGGGAAAATCTTTCCGCTAAACAAGTTCCTGACTCACGGCTCTAATGTCACATAAGGATATAAATCAGGAAGGCCGCCTGAAGACACTGGGTGTAATTCAATCGCAACTTCGCTCACGTATTCCTTGCTTACTTTCAGGGTGACGGTGATTTCGTCGTTTGCTGCCAGAAGACCTGAATCTTTTCCCGAAGAAGTCTGCCCTTCATAGCGCCATGAAAGTTTTCCCGGATTATGCAGTCGGATGTTCACCGTTTCTTTCCAGGAGCGAACCAGCAAGATCCTTTTCACTCCGTCCGCCATCGGTTCACGCACATTGCGGTAAATGACCGGCGAAGGAATTTCTCCAGCCCGAAGAGATCGGTAAGCAGCGAGGCTGTGAATGCTGTTATTTTCACCACCCCACAACCAGGTGCGGGCGGCGACGTTTCCCTCCCGACCCATAAAGCGAATCGCGGGAACGACCAGCCATTCGTCCTGTTGATTTAGGGCCGCTTCAGCGGTTGGCTGACTCAGCTCTGAAAGCTTCACCATCTCGATTGTTCGATGGGCATTCGTCCGATAAAACGCCGCAAGCGGATAGTTGATGGGAAGGGCCAACCTCATTGGCACGTCTTCCGAGTCAAAAGCCTCTGCCCAGCCTCTCCAGTGCGAATAAATAATCTGGGGGAGCCCACTGGGGTGATGGAAATATGCCTGCCACGCGCCTTGCCGTGCCTGGAATTGCACCCGAGCCGCCACCTCGACTGATGAAAGGACCGCCACGGTCCAAAGTACGCGACGCCACCGTCCACTTACCCTATTAATCGCCCAAGCTCCTGCGACCGCCACCCAAGGTGCAACGAGCACCGCAAAACGGAAAGCCCATTGATGCCACTGGACCACGGCATGCTCGACCAAAACATATCCCACGACCCCGGTGCTCCAAATTGCTATCTGCATATCCCCGTCGCAACGACGCCTCCCTATCGCAAGCACCGCACCCGCGACAAAAAGAATTACCGCCAACATCCCACACGAAATAATATCCGCATCCGGCTCGGTTTGCTGTAGCATTCCCGCTCCCAAAATACGCCGTGGGAAGTCATGCAGAAAAAGGTAAGGATCGTCCCGGTCCGGCAGCGTCGGCAGAATCTTCTGCCCTATGTCCCGCAAGATTCCGATGCACCATGCCGGCTGCGCCGTCGGATCGAATAATTGAACCGACGACGTTTTCAAATTGATACAAAGCTTGTCGAATCGATGCGCAAAATCCAGCGAAGGCCCGTGATGAAGTACCACGGCTTCGGGAGGCCCAAACAGGGAATGGTAACGATCGATATTCCGCCAATAGCTCGGACCGACAAAAAGCAGCAGAGCAAACACCGTTGCCATCGCGGTCGGTAGAATGACCTTCCACGATGGGCGCCGACGCCAGATCAGCCAAACAACCCACAGCGCCGCACCCGGCGCCAGATAAAACATCGTACCTTTTGAACCCCAAGCGAGAGCGATGCCCAATCCTCCAGTGAGCGAGGCTTCATTCCGCAACAAAGCGCGGTGCCAGAGCAAATAAGCGGCAGCAAACACACCGGCGGTAAATAGATCGCTCTGGATCGTCGTGAACTGCACCGCGACGTGGCCCATTCCGAACACCAGGGCTACCGCGCCAAAAGCGGTGAGCCGGCTGAGACCGACGGTCCGCGCGAGTCCAAACGTCGATCCCAACAATAGTACTCCACCGATCATTTGACTCAGGGGCGCGAGCCAAAAACCTTCATCCGTCGCGCCAAGCAGCCAGGCGATGACTAAATCCGGTCCCACTGGCATATAGTTTATTCTGGGATCATCGGTCGCATAGCTCGCGATCATTCCATCCTGAAGCCACTGTCCGATGCGCGAGAGCCGGTAGGTCAGTGCATCGAACACCGCTGGCTCAACCCGGGAAGCAACACCGGCGAGCACGACCAAAATGATAATCAGGCTCGCCGCGACAAATCCCTCAGGAGATCCCTCCGACAGATTTCGCCTCCACTTTGCCAATAAATCGCGCGCTGCTGCCGCGTCTCCAGGCTTCTTCCGCCGCGCACCATGGAGCGCGATTAAACCGGCAAGATGAACGCCGAGGAATCCCCATCTGCCTAATCCCCCTGTCATTCCAAGCACCACTCCCGTCCCCACAATCCATACCAGCGCCCACAACATCCACGCCAGGGTCGCCTCGACAACACCCAAATGGGAAGACTCGAAGGCCCGCAATGTTCGCCACGCAACGATTCCGACAATCAACGCATCAGCGACAAAAACGACAAAGGATGGCACCGGATTAAACATACTGCATGTGCACACAGCTCGATAAATATTGAGAGGCGGAAAGCGCCCGATCAAGGCTCATGGCGCAAGCTCCACCATTCACGCATTGTCGCCAAGATGGCTTCGATCAACCAACCCGCCAAAAGGATCATCAGAAGCCAGACGAAAGGTTGGGTCCAATGCCGCCAGACCAGAAGTAAATGCTTCATGGACTCCTGCGACAAAGGGGGAAGAAACCGATTGACCACAACGCACAAGGAACCATCGAACCACAGACAAAGGAAGATTAGCCCGCAAGCCACCGCCGCGACAATCCGGCTTCCTGCCCGCGCGCTCACGTCGTTTAACTGCCGCCAAAGCCAGATCGCAGGCCAAATGACAAAGATCCAGCGGTAGGCATAGCTCACGCCGCTGACAAAACATGCGAGAAGAACGGCAATGCCCAAAGCCGCCCGGAATCGATCGGGAGCGCTTCCGCGAGAAGAAAGACCGGTCGTGACCCCGGTAATGGCTAATACCACTGCCGTCAGTCCAATCGCTGCCGCACAAGGCAGAGCCAATGCCACATCTTTCCAGCCAAAATCACGCCACCACAGTGCTGCTCCCATCGTGTAGAGACCCGATTCAACGACGAAACGTCCCCGATCAATTTGGTCAGCGACAGCATTGATCACCAGCGCGGATACCAGAAGGCCCATCAGCAAAACGCCCGGCATTCGACGCACCGGGCGGGCCCAGAAAAATGCCAGGACACCTGCTGCAGGAAAATATTTCAAGCCCGTCGCAAGACCGAGAAATCCGAACGCCGGTGCCATGCGCCACCAGGAAACATTTGTCGCGGCCAAACCGCAACCAGCCAGCAATACAAAAACGACGAGATCGTTATTCGCACGGTTCACCGCCAACAAAACAGGCGGAGAAACAAGGATCGCAGCCAGCCAGGCGACCTCACCCCAGCCACGTGGCCGTGTGGTGGACAATGCGACCGCGCCAAATGCGCCGATCCAGGTGATCGCGACTCCAAAATTATGATCCCGGGTGAGTCCGAGATATTTGAGTCCAAGCCACCAATCAGAATAAACGTGCCCCCTCATCAAAGGATCGAGCGGATTGGGCAAATGCGGATCCAACCCGGCCCTGGCAGCGTCAACTGCCGCCAGAATGGCAAAGGAATCCAGGTGAGCCGTGGGAAAGTACAGGATCCCCATCGCCGCCAGGACACCCGGCCATATTTCCATCGCACTCCACACGAAAACCACAAGGACGAAGAGTATCCATAGATGGATACAATAAAACCAGCCATCGCGGTCAAACGTCGACCAATTCATGGCAGACGACCGCTGCATTCCCGCCTTTTCCATTCAAAACCAGCCGGATTTGGATTCATTTCGACTTCCAACGAAACTTAATCCGCCAGAGAGCAAACCATGTCATTCGCAACAGCAGCCAGCCATGAGTAAAACGGGAAATGTTCGTTTCCCCGTAAGTCCGGTCCCGATACCTCACCGGGAGATCACGAATGCGCAAATCCAGGAGCGCCGATCCAAACAGGAGATTAAAATCTCCAAACGGATCAAAATCCCCCAAATCGGCAATGCGGCGCAGCAATCGCTCGTAATCGGAGCGAAGCAGCATCTTCGTTCCGCACAAACTGTCTTTCACCGACTGGCCCAATACAAAGCTCAGTGCTGAGGCAAAAAATTTATTGCCCAGTAAATTCAAGAATCTCATCGCACGGGCTTCCATCGGATAAACCAGCCTGCTGCCGTTGATGAATTCGGCACTGCCGCTCACCAACGCATCATAAAATTTTGACAGGTCCTCGGGCGGCGCCGTTAAATCCGCGTCCTGAATCACCAGCACATCGCCCTGGGCCGCTGCAAATCCAGTGCGCACGGCATCCCACTTCCCCTTGCCGGGCTGCTGCATCATCCGCACCAGATGTGGTCCCCGATAGGCGGCGACTTCCTTTTGAATGGTCGCCCAAGTGTCATCCCGGCTGTTGCCCTCGACAAAGATAATCTCGGTGCCCGATCCCAAAACCGGAATCCGTTCAAGGGCAGGACGAATATTTCCCGATTCATTGCGCGCAGGCACGATCACCGAGCAGCTGATCTTTCCGGAAAGCGAACACGCCTGCCGGGGCCGCGCGACGATCGAAAGCGTGATTCCCAAATGCCGCAAGCCAGGCAGCCTGACCAAAATATTATTACAAAGGGCTGAAAGTCCCGGCCAGTTAAAAGGGAAAAGCTGGATGCGTTCAAAACTGACAACCTCCCATCCCGCAAGTTCAAGGAGGTTGAAAAGATCGTCGTGGGAAAGCCAGTTGCTCGGAGGTTGCGGCATCACAGCCCCCAAGCCCTCCGCCAGTCTCAGTGCCGGCAACCAAAGCGTGTTAAGTGTCGTAACATGCAAGCGTGTCCTCGCATGCGCTGTCGTTCGCAAATTTTGCAGCGTCGCCTGGATGTCGGTTAAATACCCCGTGAGATAATCCAGAATGATATGATCGAATTTGTCGGTCAGTGGGATACTCTGGATGTCCAATTCCGTAAACGTGAGCGCCGGATTGCCCGCATAGGTGCCGCGCGCCTTCGCAATCATGGCTGGACTGAAATCCACGCCAACTCCCACGCCCGGTTTCAAGCCCGCCAACAATTCACCGGCTCCACAGCCGCACTCCAAAATGCGGGCGCCTTCCGGAATGTGATCCGCAAAGTGCCTAAGCAGCTGCGAATGAAAATCGGCTTGGGCGCTTCTGGCCCGGGTATTATGGGTTGCAACCCAGTCGAAATGCGAGCGTAGGGCGGTCATTGTTTTAAAGATTGAGTGTCACTCGCCGACGGCTGCTTTACAGAAACCAACCGGCTCACATGAACAATTTTTGTACCAAAGCGTTTTTCCGTCAGAAGCTCCAATTCATATCCCGCGGGGAGTTTATCCTCTGGAATCATTTCGTGATCGCCCTCCCTCGTCGTGGGCCGGAACGACTGAAATACGAGAATCTCCGCAAAGGTGCGTTGTTCAAGCTGGTACTTTAACCGGTCGGCGACGCCGTATGCGCGTGAAATCAAAATGGATGGAATTTTTTCGAGCAGCCATGGAATGGTGGAAGTATTACTAATGATCAAGCGTTCACCCGGCGGCCGGGAAGCAACGTATCTTTTTTCCCATTCGATTTCGTCGATCCCCAAATGGGAATAGAGATGGTGGGCCGCGTGTGCGGTGTTGATGCTGATGGCAAACACCCCCATCGCCGCGACCAACGCGGACGTCACCCGGAACCGGTGTCGGTCTGCCCATGCCGCCGCGGTAACCGTTAAAAACGTCAGTCCAACATAACACGGTAAACTTAATCGGGAAGCAAGTGGGTCAGTCAGCGTGGACCAATAATAGAACATGATCAGCACCGTGTTGGTCACTATGCCCAGTCCAAATAAAAAAAGTGCAACACGGTCGGAATTCGCCCGAACATCAAGTGAACGTAAACGGGACAATCGCACCAGCAGATAAATCAACGACAGGGTGCCGAGCACGGCCAAAGGACAGGAATTGGCCAGCTCCGCCTTGGTATTAAAAAAGAAAGTACCGGCCGCGCGAATATTGCCTTCAAAGTAATCGAAACTGAAACGGGTGGCCTGGTTGTCTTTCAGCTCCCACATCCAGCGGGAATTTGAGAGCACTTTGTTTTGCAGCGCCGATGGTAACAACAACAATGGTGCCAGGACTGCGCCCCACGACAGAATGACTTTTCGTTCCTGCCACCATCCAACCGCAATGACCAACGCGGCCGGCACGACATAGATCGCCGACTCGTATCGCGTTTGCGCCAGCAGCACCGCACCGACTGCGAAAGCGGAAAGACGCGTGGGATCAGAGTTTCTCAGGTAGGCGCCGGCCAGGCCAATCATGGCGAGAAGCATCACCACGTTGAGCAGCTCCATACCGGAACCGGTGGCATTTTGACCAAGCAGCGGCAGCGATCCCAACAAAATCACTGCCAACAGTCCCCCCAGCATACCGCTCAACCGCCGGCCGAGATAGTAGGCCAATGAAAGCGCAACCGGCAACAACGCTGCGTTCAACCAAAACGCATTGGCCGTGCGATACCCCGTCAGATCGTGAATCAGTGAAATAAGAAACGGGAAAAAATTCGGCCGCTTGTCGAGATAGGTGTCCGTCGAGAGAAAAGCCCCGAGAATATCGTATCCACGAACCATGGTGGAAGCTTCCCGGAAATAGTGCATGTTGTAAGCCGTCGACTGCAGCACAAATTCATCGTAGAGCACTTTACAACGGAATGGCTCCGATCGAATCGCAATCAACGAAAGCAAGCCGATCGTTGTCGCGGCCAAAATCCACTCGCGCCGCGCAATGATCTCTCCTTTCCCGCGGCTTTTCCATAGACGCCAGAGGGTGAACACCCAGAGCGAAAACGTTCCGAGCATGAAGTAATACCCGGTGCGTTTCATCAGCGAGCCCGCCAAATCCACTTGCGGCCAGATAAATCCAAAATAAACGGCGAGCACCGCTGAAAGGCCGAAACAGATCAGACGAAACTCCGAGCGTACTAACAGGCGGGAAAGTGGATTGCCCATGGAGGACATCTATGCGGCTCTCAGGGGAGGCGTTTGATAAAATTTTCGAGATAGGCCTGCCGGACTTTTTCCCTTTCGTCCGGTGACATCTTTTCCAAGCTCACGGGTGGGGCCACCGGAGGGGTCGTCGGGCCTTCACGAATGGATACGACCCGGCTGATTCTACTCACTGTCAACGGAGTAAACCGGCGCTCCCACACTGTTTCCAATTTATAGTCCGGCCCCAAATCGTCATCCATTTTCCCATTCTTATCGCGGAGAGAAAGCGTTCCCGTATCCGGTTCAACCGTGTAGCGTTGAAACACATAAATTGCAGAAAAAATACGGTTTTTTTGGTTGAAGATAATATTTTCCTTATGTTCGCGAGCCTGCTGCATCGTGGTCGCTGAAATAAGATGCGTGATCCAAATGATCGAACTGTTATCGATAAAAAGATAATCCTTTTCAGGGTGCGCTGCAATAAACTGGCGGCGCCATTCCATCTCCCGCCCATAATAATATTCGCTCGTATAGCTGTGGCGGGACATCGTCGGAATGGATTGGGCAAAAAACCCCACCCCGATTATTGCGGTGAGAATCGGCCAGATGCGTCCCTTCCAGTTCATCTCCGTCGCAGTCACCACCGTGGCAAGCATCAGCGTGAGATGGAAAGGAAGACTTAGGCGCCGGATTACGGGATCGTCAAAGCGACCCCAGAAATAACAAAGCATGAGTAGCGCATGTGCCGCGAACCCCAGTGAGAAGATTGCAATCACCCCTTTTGCCGGCCCGGTGTTCTTCAGCGCGAGCAGTACTTTGACCGTCCAAAGGGCAAGAAATGGCAACGCGAGAAATCCCAACGCAGAAAGGACCAGGGAATTTGACTGATAGCCAGTGGTGCTGAAAAAGAAATTGAGGTCGTGGCCGATGTTATCGGCAATGTAACTCAATGAAAACGGCCGGTTGAAGCCCGGCTGACTGGCCATCTCCCACGAAGAAGTTCGCGCACTGAATATTTTGTTGTGCAAAACATACGGCACCAAAAGCAGGGGCATCAAGACGACCAGCCAGGTGACTTTGATTTTCCGATCGCTCCACCAGACCCATAAGACAGTGCAGGCCACGGGGAGCAAAAACAGCACGGACTCATACCGCGTCTGCGAAAGCAAAATCGCTGAAAGCCCAAACGCATCAAGCGAATCGCCGTCCCTTCGTTGAGCATACCGGATTCCCAGGAGAAGAGTGCCCAGGATCATCACCAGATTTAAGATTTCAAATCCACCCCCAGTGGCGTTCTGAGCCATCAACGGAATACTGGTGAGCAAAAGTACGGCCACGGCGCCTGCACCCCTGCCTCCAATACGGAGGCCCGTGCAATAGCCCAAGATGAGCAGCAGAAACGTCAGCACCGTGTTGAGCACAAAGGCGTTTTCCGGACGATACCCAATAACGTCGTGCAACAACGAAACGAGAAACGGATGAAATAACGGCCGTTTGTCCAAATCTCCACCCAGGACCTGAAATGCGCCCTGAATATCGTGACCGCGCATCGGTACCAAGGCCAGTTTGTCGAAATGCAAACTCATGGAAGTGCCAAGCAGCATCACTTCATCCATGAGAATTTTGAATCCGTATGCTTCATGCACGAGGAGAACACACCCACATGCGATGATCGTGACGGCAGGCCAGCGTGGTGCCTGCCAAATTTCATTCCATCCCATCCAGTCGCTCCGGACGATTTTATATAGCGACCATGCAAACAGTCCGCTCACGAGAAGCATTATCCAGTATCCGCCATAAATCATCACCTGAAGTGCCTGGCCGGCCGAAATTGTGAAGAAGCCAAGGACCAGTGAAAATGCAGCGACCAAGAGCAGGAGCAGAAATTTCCGTTCCAGGATGTTCTCGTTGAAAAACCGTTTAAGCATTTGCGAAAAACTGGGGGTTCAGTGGTTCAAGCCGTTTGGGACACCGGGATTATCAGTCTACCCGTGAACGCCGCAGACCAGGCTTGTTGCCCAAGTCGGACGTGGTGTTGGGGTAAAAATCAGGCTGGTCACAGGAAGTATGCCCACAAGCTTTCACAAAAAAAAGCCGCCCGACAAGGGCGGCTTTTGAAGATTAATGATCTCAAACCCGGATTAAGGGGAATAAGTGATCGTACGTGCGTTGGCCACGTTATCGATCGTGATCGTGACACCCTGCGTGTAGTACACTGGATAGGTTTCAGACGCAGCCGTCTGAATGTTCTTCACGTAGTTGGTGGCGCCAACGAGGCTCGTGCTCGCGGCCCAAGTAGCACCGGCTTCCAGGAAATATTGATCAGCTGCAGCAGACAATTGGCGGGCGTTGTTGAGCACCGTCTTGTCCTGGGAAGCAGTGCGCACTTTCTGGAACGCAGGGATAGCCATCGCAGCCAGAAGGCCGATGATGACCACGACAATCATGATTTCGACGAGGGTAAAACCCTTGTTGGAACGTATATTCATTTTAGGTAGGATTATTATTGGATTATTATTCACGGCCCGAAAAAAGTCGGGCGACATGAAATGAACATTTATGTACCATAAGGTTCAAGCGTTATCCCATCCGGCGTCAGCCCAGCCCGCAAGTCAAAAACCAAACCAACAAACACACTTAGTGATGACCATCAACTTGTTGCGTGTTAGCGATCCACTTCAATCGAACGGCTCCGGGTCTTTACCCTACCGCAATTTTCCGTAAAAATCGCGTCGTGTATCCACAAAGGCTATTCTTCTGCACAAATCCCTCAATCAGTCAGCGTGACACGGTCGAAATTGGTACTTCCACCGCGTCTTTCCAGAGCAATTCCATCCGGTATTTTTCACGGTTTTCCGGCGTAAAAAGGTGGATCATGATTTCGAACGCGTCGACCACGGCCCAGCCGCTGGCTTTGGTGGTGTCTACTCCAAGGATCCTGGCTTTTTGTTCGTCGAGCACGCGTTCCACCTCAATCCGCAACGCGCGCAGATGCGGCTCCGAGTTGCCCGTCGCCAAAATCAGGTAATCGGTAATGCTGGAGAGATCGCCGACATCGAGCACGCGAAGATCTTCCGCCTTCTTGGCATCAAGTGCCTGCACGATCATTCCGAGCAGTTTGTTCGAAGGTTTCTTTTTACTGGCAGGCTTGGCCGTTTTTTTGGCGCTTTTGGCTTTCATCGGTTGTTCAGCGATAAAGTTTCTTCTCCTCGATATAAGCGATCACTTTCTGCGGACAGAAATAGTTCAACGAAAGCCCTTCCCTCCTCCGCCGCCGAAGCTCGCTTGAACTGATCTCAATCAAGTGCCCATCGCAACGGCGCAAACGCAAACCCGGGATTTCTCCATGAGTCCTCGCGGGATGCCCCGGACGCTCCAGAAAAATGAACTCCATGAGGTGCGCGAGTTCGTCGATCTCCCTCCATTTGTGAAGTAATGGCAGTTGATCGCCTCCAATAATCCAAAACAGCTCATCATCGGGAAACTGGGCGCGAAAATGACGGGCTGAATCAATGGTAAAGCTCACCCCGCCTTTGCGCAGTTCGTAGTCGGACACATTTAACCGTTGGTCCCACTCACATGCCGCACGCAACATTTCCAACCGGTCATTCGTCGATGACTGCACGTCATTGGGCTTAAGCGGAGCCTGAGCCGCGGGCACCAAGAAAAGCCGGTCAAGATTGCATTGCTCATAGACATCCTGGGCGGCGATGAGATGGCCGAAATGCACCGGATCAAAACTTCCGCCTAGAAAGCCGATCTTCATGCGCGATAAAGCTGGTTTACTATCGGCGGACGCGGCCAATTTGGAATTGTTGAATCGATCGCGTTGCTCACGAATTCAACCATTCCCGACACCCCACTTCCTCGGCAACCCCAAAAACTAACCGTTCGCCAGAATATATTGCCCCGGGAACTTATCGGAATTGCCACCGTCTTCACTTCAGTCAGAAAATTTCCTTCCGCAATCCAAAGCCATGAAATTACCCCGCTTGCTCAGTGTCCTGCTCGCTCTCGCCCTCCCCGTTTTTGCCCATGCGCAAAAATTCACCATCGCGGTGATCCCGAAAGGCAACACCCACGAATTCTGGAAAGCCATCCATGCCGGCGCCATTAAAGCCCAACGCGAACTGGCCGGTTCCGGCGTCACCGTCGACGTGATCTGGAAAGGACCGCTCAAAGAAGACGACCGTGAACAGCAGGTGCAGGTCGTGGAAAATTTCATCGGACGCCATGTCGACGGCATCGTCCTCGCTCCGCTCGACAACAAGGCACTGGTGGCACCGGTTGAAACCGCGGCGAAAGGTAAAATCCCGGTGGTGATCATTGACTCCGGACTCGCTTCAAGCGCCTACACCAGCTTCGTCGCCACCGATAATCGCGAGGGCGGGCGCATTGCCGCTCGTAATCTTGGAAAACTCCTCGGCGGTAAAGGGAACGTGATTATGCTGCGCTATGCGGTCGGCTCGGCCAGCACCGAGGAACGTGAAGCGGGCTTCCTCGAAATAATGCAAAAGGATTTTCCCGACCTCAAACTCCTCTCCACCGACCAGCACGCCGGGGCAACCCGCGATACTGCCAAACGCGCCTCTGAAAATTTGCTCAGCCGTTTCGGCACCCAGGTGAACGGCATCTTTGCCGTCAACGAATCCGCTGCCGCCGGCATGCTGCTCGCCTTGCGCGACGCCGGTCTGGCCCATGGCAAAGTAAAATTCGTCGCTTTCGATTCCGGGGAAACACTCAATGCAGGACTCAAAGCGGGCGACGTTCAAGGCATGGTCGTCCAGAATCCGCTGAACATGGGTTACCTTGGGGTCAAAACCCTCGTCGCGGCCCTGCGTGGTGAAAAAGTCGAAAAACGCATCGATACCGGCGTGGGATTTATCACCGCCGAAAATTTCAGCGATCCTGCAATGGCGGACTACGTGAAGCCGCCGCTCTCCGAGTACCTAAAGTAAAGTTTGTCGCCACGCTTTTCCCCGCTGCATGACGGTGAATTAATCACGGCCCGAGAGAACCAATCGCAACCATGGCCGTGTCCCGCCTTCGTCTCGACAATATCCAGAAAACTTTTGGCGCCACCCGCGCGCTCAAGCGTGTTTCCCTGGAAATCGCACCGGGCGAAGTTCATGCCCTGATCGGTGAAAATGGCGCCGGTAAGAGCACCCTCATGAAGGTGCTCAGCGGCGCCCACGCCGCTGAGCAGGGAACGATGGAGCTAAACGGCCAGCCCTATCGTCCGGAAAACCCCCACGACGCCCGATTGAAGGGCGTCGCGATGATATACCAGGAATTGAACCTCGCGCTGCATCTGAGCGCTCAGGAAAACATTCTGCTGGGAACGGAATCCGCCCATCTCGGGTGGATCGACCCGTCAGCTTCGCGGAAACGCGCCCGCGCGGCTCTCGCCCAACTCGGGCACGAGGGCTTGGACCTTGATCGCATTGCCGGGGAATTCTCCATTGCAGAACAGCAAGTCATTGAAATTGCGCGGGCTCTTCTGATTCAACCCCAAGTCCTGATCATGGACGAACCGACGAGCAGCCTCACTCAGGCGGACACGGAAAAGCTCTTCGTCACCATCGATCGCCTGCGGACTCAAGGAGTGAGTGTAATCTATATCAGTCATTTTCTCGAAGAATGCCGGCGGATTGCGGATCGCTACACGGTATTGAAAGACGGCGAGACCGTGGGTACCGGCCAGATCAAGAACGTCAGCCTTGACCACATTGTCACGTTGATGACCGGCCGCGAAGTGAAAGACCTTTATCCACGTACGGCCCACTCAATGGGACCGGTTGTGCTGGACGTGAAATCCGTCAGCGGCCCATCCCGCTTGAAAAAAGCAAATCTCCAGCTCCGCGCCGGCGAAATCTTCGGCCTGGCCGGCTTGATCGGCGCGGGCCGAACGGATCTTCTTCGCACCATCTTCGCCCTCGACAAAGTAAAAGACGGAGAAGTGTGCATTGTTGGAAAAGACAATTCGTCCGCAACGCCGCGCTCCCGCTGGCGCCAGAGCGTTGGCTTCCTCAGTGAAAATCGGAAAGAGGAAGGTCTGATGCTGAATCAATCGATCACCAACAACCTGACGCTGACCAAAATGAATGCCTTTGCCCGTTTCGGCTTCATCAGCGCGCGTCGTCAGCATGAAGTCGCCAGTCGCTGGGTGAGCGACCTGCGCGTAAAATGCCACGAGTGTTCCCAGTCAATCGGGGAGCTTTCCGGCGGCAATCAGCAAAAAGTGGCGATCGCCCGGCTTCTTGAACATCCGGCGCAAATTTTCCTGCTCGACGAGCCGACCCGCGGCATCGACGTGGGTAGCAAAGCGCAGATTTACCAACTCGTGAGCGAACTCGCCGCCGCCGGGAAGGCCGTGATCGTGGTCAGTTCCTATCTACCCGAACTCCTCGGGCTCTGCGATACCATTGGCGTGATGTGCCGGGGTGTACTGACGGAAGTCCGTGCGCGCGAATCGTGGAACGAAGCAGATATCATGCACGCCGCCATTGGCACTTCCTAACCGGATTTCTCGAATGATAATGAGCACTACTTTCAAAAAAATTCTCGCAAAAGGCGGACCATTTATCGGCCTGCTGCTCGTGATTATTCTCTTCTCGATTCCAAGTGAGACGCGGGAATATTTCCTGGCTTACAGTAATTTCAAAATCATCCTGACCCAGACGGTCATCGTCGCGATCGGCGCGCTCGGAATGACAATGATCATCGTCAGTAGCGGCATTGATCTGTCGGTGGGATCCACCATCGCATTCACCAGTGTCGTGGGCGCATTGCTGATCCAACACAACTGGAGTGCGCCAGCCGTGGTGGTCGCGGTCGTGCTTGCAGGAGCGGCCATCGGTTTGATCAACGGCCTGGCGATCGCCGGTCTTCGCGTGACTCCGTTCATCATCACGCTGGGCACGATGGGTGTCGTTCGCGGCCTGGCTAAGCGGATCGCGGAAAATCAAACGATCAACTACGAAAGCTCGCCAATCAATGACTGGATGACCACTGCCGATCCCTTCAGCAAAGCGCTTCCTGTCGGCGTATGGGTCACGATTTTGATCGCGGCGCTGACCTCGCTTCTCCTGCGCGGCACTGTCTTTGGACGACACGTGTTTGCGCTCGGCTCAAATGAAGCCACGGCCCGCCTCTGCGGCATCGCAACCACGCGAATGAAGGTGGTCATCTATGTGCTCGCCGGCGCATTTTTCGGTTTGGCAGGTCTTTTTCAACTCTCCCGTTTGCGCCAGGGCGATCCCACTGTAGGCGTCGGCCTTGAGCTGGACATCATCGCCGCCGTCATCATTGGAGGCGCCAGTCTCAATGGCGGCGTCGGCACAATCCTCGGTTCGATGATCGGTGCACTTATCATGGCAGTCCTGCGTAACGGCTCCCAACAATTGGGTTGGGGAACCGAAAATCAGGAAATCATCATTGGTCTCGTTATCATTGTCGCAGTCTTCATCGATCGACTGCGGCGCGCACCGACGAGCTGAACCGTTCTTCGCGTATGTCGATTTCCCTGAATTCGTCACCGTATGGCGTGCTCCCCGATGGCCGCGCTGTGCAGGCGCACCAGCTTACGAATAACAACGGCGTGCGCGTCACGCTGCTCGATTACGGAGCAACGCTCGCGAGGGTGGAGACGCCGGACCGCTCCGGCCGTGTCGCCGACGTCACTCATGGCTTCGACGATCTCACCGGCTGGTTGAGTAATCGTTTTTATTTCGGCGCCAACGTTGGGCGTTTCGCGAATCGTATCGCCGGCGGAAAATTTTCGCTCGATGGAAAAACCTACCAGCTCGCCACAAATAACATGCCCAATGGCATCCCCTGCCATTTGCATGGAGGCAATGCGGGTTTTGACAAACGATTGTGGAGCAGCCGGCCCGTGCGGGACAGTCACCGCGCCGGTGTGGAATTCAGCTATCTGAGCAGTGATGGCGAAGAAGGTTATCCAGGAAATTTGTCGACGACCCTCACCTATCGGCTCAGCGAAAAGAACGAATTGTCCATCGAGTTTCGCGCGACCACGGATCGGACGACCATCGTCAATCTCACCAACCACGTTTATTGGAATTTAACCGCCGACCCGTCCCGGCAGATCACCGGTCATCACGTTCAGCTCGAAGCCGACGCCGTTCTCCCGGTCAGCGCCGGCTTGATTCCACTCGGCACAAAAGCGCCCGTGAAAGGCACGCCGCTCGATTTCACCCAGCCTCAAGCAATCGGCAGCCGGATCAACGTCGACGACCCTTTGCTGAAAATCGCAAACGGCTACGACCACTGTTGGGTATTGCGCGAGGGAAAAGGCCTCCGACTTGCGGCCCGGGTGTTTGAAGCGGAGTCAGGACGCAAGCTGGAGCTGCTCACCGATCAGCCCGGACTGCAATTTTATACGGGAAACTTTCTCAATGGCTCCGCAAAAGGAAAAAGCGGCGCGAATTATCCATTCCGCTCCGGTTTTTGCCTCGAACCGCAAAATTTTCCCGATGCGCCCAATCACCCGGAATTTCCTTCTGCAGTGCTGCGACCGGGGGAAGTCTATTCGCGCACCTTGATGTACCGCTTTTCCCAGGAATGAAATTCCGGAGTACAGTTTGAAGAAGAGAAATCCTGAATCAAGTTCGCCTGCTTTCAGCACCCAAGGCGTTCGCCCCTTCATTTACGGTTCGTGAAATTCCGGTGAGCGTTTCATTGGCGATTTTTTCCTCTTCAAGGGTTCGCTCGAGCAGGTCGACAATTTCAATTTCTCCCACCGTCTCCGCGAAGGAACGGGCTGTGCCGTAGCCGGCGATTTCGTAGTGCTCCACGCGCTGGGCGGCACCGATCAGAAGAGCATCGCGAATTGCGTCCGGACCGCGGAGGTTAATTGCCTCGGCTCCTTCTTCGATGAGCCCTTGCATGGCCTTGCAGGTTTTTCCCTCCGCTGGAACTGACAACCGTTCAAACGCAGCTTCCAAACGTGTCACATGATTCTGAGTTTCCTCCAGATGATCCATGAAACTTTGCCTGAGCGCAGGATCGGTCGCGACTTTGGCCATTTTCGGCAGCGCTTTGAGCAACTGCCTCTCCGCGTCGTAGAGGTCTTTAATCTCCTCGATCAGTAATTCATGAAGCGTAGTTATCGAAGACATGGGGGTTGGGGTTGAAGTTTGAAAAAATGTCCGGGTAAGCCGGACTTGGAATTATTCCACAATTTACCCGCTCCCTGGCATTCTACCATCGGGTGAATGCCCGATTTTTCGGCTCAATAACCTTCCGCGCGAGGATTGATAAAACACTGCGGAGATTGAGACCCTTTCGATGGACAGTGCCGAAACGTCGGGAAAAACAGAGGTGAAATCCCCAGTTTACGGCCGGGCCTGTCACTTAAACAGGTCGTTTCGTTGATTTCGTAGCCAACTTTGAGGCTTTTCTTTTAGGGCACCGTACAGCGGGGCATCGGTCATAAATTGCATGTGCGCCAAAGCCTCCCCCTCGTCGTCTTCCGTCGCCTCAAATCCACCTATTTCGCCTTCACAAGACTCTGGTAATTCCACGTATAAGATTCTTCTCGTTGAAGATCACCCGCTGACCCGGCAGGGCATGAAGCAACTGCTTTCCCGCAAAGGTCGTTTCGAAGTGTGCGGCGAAGCCGAAAGCGCGCCTCGCGCCTTGGAGCTGGTGGCCAAACTATCGCCAAATCTCGCGATCGTTGATATCACGCTGAAATCGGCGAATGGCATTGAGCTCACCAAGGACATTCGCGCACTCGCACCGGCCACCCAAGTCCTGGTCGTTTCCATGCACGGTGAAAATATTTATGCCGAACGCGCATTGCGGGCGGGTGCCATGGGTTACCTGATGAAGGATGAACCCGCCGAAAATATTCTCGTCGCCATCGACGCGGTGATACGCGGAGAAGTGTTTGTGAGCGATCGAATCAAGGATCGCATGCTTCATCGCTTCGTCCACAAACCGAGCGACATGCTGGCTTCACCAATCGACCGGCTGAGCGATCGCGAAATGGAAGTGCTCCGCCTGATTGGCAATGGCTACGGAACCCGCGACATCGCTTCGCTGCTCAACCTGAGCGTGAAAACCATCGATTCCTATCGCGAGCACCTGAAGGAAAAACTCGCGCTCGCCAACGGTGGCGACTTGGTAAGATACGCGATCCAATGGACGAAGAGCGAGACCGTGTGAAGCCGACCGGTGGACAATTATATCCTGTGTCGACGCTAATTGAATTGCCGCGACAGATATGCTCATTCGAAAGCGCAATCCGGAGTCCGCGCTTCCGAAATATCGAATGACCGTCTTTCACCGTGCTCCCTCGCGGAGTTAATTCAAATTCACTTGTGGCTGGGTGGTCGGCGATTTCTCCATTCGACAAACTCAGGACCCGAGCCCGTCGACGATCAGCGTCGGTCCGGAAAGATCGAGGCCCGAGCTCCGCAAGTTCGCTGGTTGCACACCGGAGAAACAGCTCCCGCAGAAAAACTCCGCCATCCTGTCTGATGGTTCGCCCAGTAAATTTTTTACTGCCGCAAGCCAGTGGCATCAAATTGTGAATATCCCGTAAAAGCTCAGGTAAACCCCCACGCCGACAACCTGAAGGACCCTGATAGTCGGCGAGGCACAATCAGCGTAGAGTTCTCCGCGATGAAACGGATAAAAGACGTGATGACTCCCCACGCGAAATCCATCTCTCCGGACACCAGTCTCGTCGCTGCTGCGTTGATTATGCGCGACTTGAATGTCGGTTCACTGCCCGTCTGCGAGGACAACTACGTCGTCGGGATTGTAACGGATCGAGACTTGGCCATTCGAGGTCTCGCTGGTTTTCACAACCCTGAAAGCGTACCGGTGCGGGCGATTATGTCGGATGACGTTGCGTGCATCTTCGCCGGCCAGGATGTCGAGGAAGCAGCCCGAATCATGGAAATGAAACAGGTGCGACGACTGCCTGTGCTCAACCAGGAAAACGAGCTCGTGGGCATTGTCTCGCTTGGGGACCTCGCCTCGTTCGGCAACCTGCAACTCATGGGCGAGGCCTTGCAAATGATTTCAGAACCGTCCCACGCCTGATCGGTCAATTGATTAACCGATTCTCCGTCGAGGTAACCCTCTGTTGTTGTATCAATGAACACCGTCTCATCCTCGCCGCCGTTTGAACTTGCCGCGTTGCGCAACGCACGCGTTCTGATCGGACACGAACTGCGTGCGCGTGACGGTATCATCGGAGAGGTCGTAGATCTGTATTTTGACGACGAACAATGGCGGTTGCGCTATTTTGTCGTTGAAACCGGCGCATGGCTGAACAAACGCCGGGTACTCATTTCTCCTGAAGCAGTCCAAACACCGGAATTGAACACCAACATTCTTCCGGTGGACCTGACTCAGGAGCAAGTGAAGGAAAGTCCCCCGGTCGAAACCGACCAGCCATTCTCGCGTCAATCCGAAGAAGCACTGCGACGGCACTACGGCTGGCCGTATTATTGGGGTGGAGCATTTGCAGGATCCGACTTTAATTTGCCGACACCCGCCTTGGTGCAAACATCGCTGCCCACCATCAAGACCACTTCCTCGGTAACCGCGTCGTTTGCCGATCCCCATTTGCGCAGTGTCAATGAAGTGAGTGGCTATCGCATTCACGCAACCGATGGCGAAATCGGACATGCTGTCGATTTTCTGATCGACGATCGCACGTGGGATATTCTTTACCTCATCGTTGACACTAGGAATTGGTTGCCCGGAAAAAAAGTCGTGGTGTCACCGTGGTGGATCAGCGAAGTAAAATGGATCGAATCGGAATTTGTGGTCGATCTGGCCCGGGAAACAATCAAACGCAGTCCCGACTACGATCCGGAAACACCCATGTCGGTGGACTACGCGGGACGACTCCACGATTACTACGGCCGTCCATTTCATGCAAACTGGCGGCAGGGACCGGTCCAGCTGGTGATTGAAAGTCCGGATTTTGAAAACGGTGGATTCATTCCGAAACGTTTCACCCGATACGGTGAGAATCGGCAACCGCCGTTAATCTTCGATGGTATACCACCGGAATCCATTTCACTGGCTGTAATGATCGACGATCCTGATGCGACGAAAGGAACCTTCACTCATTGGATCGCGTTTAATTTGAATCCACAATTAAGCGGGATCGTGGAAAATTCCGCCCTGGAGGGCGGACAGCAGGGTCTCAATGATGCAGGTCGGATCGGCTACACAGGACCCTTCCCACCGTCTGGCGAACACCGGTATTTTTTTCGTTTGTACGCATTGGGTTGTGTTCTCGACTTACCGACTGACACGGATCGCGAAATGTTTCTCGCCGCGATTGAGGGCCATGTCATCGCCGACGCCGTGTGGATGGGCCGGTTTGCCACGCCCAATTCGCCTATTCGTAGAAGGTAATCGAATCGGGATTATTCCTGAATACCTTTTCCACCCGCGTCCCGGGGCGGGCGCAGACTGAACCGGGCATGTAAGCTTCAACATCGTTCGGGAATTACGATTGGCTTGGGCTGCTGACGATTGCCGGGGAAAATGTGGACTATGAGGTCCCGTGCAGCTGGGAGTAGCCTAGGTACCCCAAACTTATGCCTCAATTGAGGCATACAGGACTTCAACGGCGTCAATGAACCGGGCACGAACGCAATACCGCCGTCAGTGTCTTATAAAATAACAGGGTGTCGTTTTTCACCGAAGCCGGCGACCGGCAACTACCCCAAGGAAATTCGTTACGTCGTGACTAAATTTTTCACCTGCCAAAAACGGAAACTTTGTGAACTCCGCACCCGTCCTGACTGTCATGATCAACTCCACCGACCTTTCCAAAATCCAGATGCAAGGCGTGCATGTAAGTCTGACGCCTTCCCTGCAAAATTCCATTCAACTTAGATTTGCCGCGTTACTTCGGCACGACGCTCAAATCGTGCGGATCAATATTCGCCTGCATCGCGATCAGACGATTGGACAGACTCATCACTATACCGCGACGGCACAAGTGGAGCTCCGCGGGCCCGATCTGGTTGCTCATGCCGACGACAGCAATGCTTACGCCGCGCTGGATCAAGTCGCGCAAAAACTGGATCAACTCCTCGAACGAAAGCACAGTCGTCGAAAAGACCGGCGCAATCATCCCCGAGGCGTCGAAATTGCCGCGGAGCTTCCCAAGGTCAGCAGTGATACAACGGAAGAAGACTAATTCCGTGATCCGAGACACAGATCAAACAACGTGCACTACCCTCCCGCCGCCGCATGCATTCGGGGGAATGCGAGCGATCGTTTGAGCGACTGACGCAACGACATCGGTTTTGTCCGTCGAAGTTTCCGCAGAAACCGTATAAACGATTTCTCGAAAGCCCGCTTCGTCGATGAGCTGTTTTTCATCGCATGCAGGCTAATCGGCCACTCAGCCTCGCGTTTCAAATAAGTGCCGATCAAATCGGGGTGAATGTAAGACCGCCGGCAAATAGCCGGTGTGTTTCCGAGTTTCTCGGCAACTTCGGCGATGATGGTATTCACCGTACTTTTGGTCCACTTGGCGTCGCGTTCACGACTCAATCCGAGCAATCGAGCCGCTTCCAAACTCGCCGCCCACGTGCGGAAATCTTTCGCGGTAATATCACGACTGGTCGTCTGGCGAAGGTAATCGTTTACTTCCCCCGAAGTCAGCGCGACGAGGCGACCATCGGACCTGCGATACTGGAAAAGTTCCTGTCCGGGCAAATCATGCAGGCGCCGAACAACAGCGGCGGCGCGGCGGTCATGCACTTCCACCTGGTGTATACGCCCGCTCTTGCCGCGAAAGTGAAACTGGAGTGTTTTCCCGTGAACGCGTACATGCCGGTTGCGGAGCGTGCTCAGTCCGTACGAATGATTTTCGCGGACATATTCCTCGTTGCCTACACGGATGAGTGTAAGTTCGAGCAAACGCACCACCACTGCCAGCACAGTCTCCCGGGAGTCGGGCGCGCCTTTGAGATCCCTCGCTACTTGACGGCGCAAAGCGGGCAGCGCCGCTCCAAATTCCAGCATATGCTCAAACTTAGTCTGCTCCTGCCTCTCGCGCCATATTGGATGATAGCGATATTGCTTCCGTCCCCGCGCATCGCGGCCCGTGACTTGCAAGTGGCCGTGAGGTGATGCCGAAATCCAAACTTCGGTCCAGGCCGGCGGGATCGCCAGTTTTCGGATGCGATCAATTTCATTCTTACCTGTGACGAAACCACCGCTCCGCTTCAGATAGCGAAAGCGTCTGCCGTGGCCGAGCCGTTTATAGCCAATGGCGTCCGCTGAGGTATAATGAATTCCGGAACGTTCCAGTTTCGTCGCGGATCTTTTTCCAGACATAACCATCCGCAGAGAGCCGCCGTGCGCAATGCCACACGCCCACCCACTGCACAATATCCGTTCAGTTTTTTAACGAATCCAACGGCGGTGTTGGAATTTTCCGCTGCGACGCGCCACCAATCAGCTGCTGTTCAGCTTCATCCCAAAAGTTAATTTCACGGCCATAGGCACGTCCGTCCTTTTCCCATAGTTCGAATGCCAAACGGGCTATTTGCTCCTGGTGGTTCATTTCTTCGATGGGTACGGATGAGATCAGTTTCGAAGCAGATTGTCCGGGGTACGCAGATCCTTTCATAGGGGGAAGTGTATCCCATCGTTTGGGACGGCACCATCCGAGCGATTCCGCTGCATCGCATCGGGAAAAAACCCCTGTCCCGGAATGAATTCCGCCGACCGTTATTGGACTGCAGGCATTGAACCGGATGTGCAGTGGTGTTCAAACAGTCTCTTCGCACATCGTTCGAGGAATTTTTCTGCCGAGGCAGATTGCTCGACGATTAGGCCGTCATCCATAAAAAGTGGTTTTCCACAGCGCCCGCAACGGGTATACAAACTCACAAGCTTGTCGTCGCGGACACTGAGCGAGGGATCTTCTTTTTCATTCACCCCAGCCCGACGGGCTCGAAGGGCGGCCGCGAGTTCTTGCATCGTCATCCCTCTCTTTTGCTACGGACAGAATACCTAGGTCAATCTCGCGCGCATAGAAAATTCACCTAAGGAACGTTTGTATGTACCTAGTTGCCAGTAGGTGGCAAAACGGGCGGTGGTCCCAAGGGTCTGCACCGGACCAAATTCCTATCAAATAAAGTACTCGCCGACGATTTTCCATCGCTTACTTGACGGTCCAATGAGCTTCAGGGCATTACTGTCATCCCGATGCCTCCGGTAACCCTCAGCACCATTGCGGCTCACGTCGGTTGTTCGAAGAACACCGTATCGCTGGCGCTACGTGGCGACCCCCAAATTCCGGCGTCCACCCGCGACGTTATTCGGAAAGCGGCGGATAAACTGGGGTACAAACCGAACGCCGTGGTTTCGCATCTGATGGCCCAACTGCGCTCCAGCCAGACCGCGCGCTTCCAGGCCAAACTCGCCCTCGTAAACGCGCATCGCGATCCGAAGGCCCTGCGCACTCATGCCACGATTCCGGCTTATGTGCGGGGCTGCGAACAGCGAGCCACCAAACTCGGTTATGACTTCGATCATTTCTGGCTGCATGACCCAAAACTGAAAGCGGAGAGCTGGATTCGTATCCTCCGCACCCGCGGCATCAAGGGAATCATCATCGTCGGCATGATGGACCAAAATCATTTGCCCCCGCATCTTCGGCCTGTATGGGAAAATTTTCCCTGCGTTGTCACTGGTGTACGTACCCGGGATCCGGCCCTGTCGTTCAGTTGCGTCGATCATCACAATCTGACGGTGCGCGCCTTCGAACAAGCGCTTGCACTCGGCTATCAAAAACCCGCGCTCGTGATCGATGAACGCATTGATCGTCTGGTCGAAGGTCGATTTTCCGGCGCCATGCTATCAGCGCAGCAAAGTCTGCCTGCGAAACAACGCATCCCGGCCTTCACGCAAACCGACCGTGCCCGCACCGAACGCGAACTATTCAATAAATGGTTTGATCGCCATCAACCCGATGTGCTCCTCTCGCTCTACAATATCGTTTTTCCCTGGCTGAAAGAACACGGGCTCCACGTGCCGAAAGATGTCGGCGTCATCCAGCTCGAGTGGCGCGAGAGTCATGCGGACGTCTCCGGCATGAACCAACACAACGACACCGTCGGAGAAGCCGCAGTCGACATGGTCGTCGGCCAGATTCACCGGAGCGAGACCGGGATCCCGGCATTTCCGCGCGCCACTCTGATCGGTGCAAGCTGGGTCGACGGTCAGTCGGTGGAAAAACAAACCCCAAAGAGGGCCCCGAAATAAAAAATCCGTCGATGGTGGTCGTCGATTTCCACATCGACGATTTTCGCGCCGGCCGGACACAATCTCAGATGGAAAAGCCCCGCGGACTGCGTTCCACACGTACCTCGTGGGGCTGCCGCTATTTTGCAACCAAACCCGCGTGCCCGGAGGGCCCGCGCCACCTTCAATCTTCCATCCTATGACGAAGTCGGCTGCCCTTATTTCCCCCGGCCTTGCCGCAGCCGACGGTGAGCGATGAACTGTTCTCCCAGCGCCGCGGCCGTCGCGTCGTGCAGGGATTGCAATTGTTGATACCGCGCGTGCGCCTTGCGATCGGGTTTGCAGCGGGTGCTCTCATCGAGACTGACCGCCTTGGCGCAGAGGCTCGCCAGCGTGGTGCGCGTACCGTTCTTATTTTCCCAGGTCCACGCCGCCTGCAATGCGGCGCCGAGCGCCGCGCCTTCATCGGCAGCGATGCCCACCACCGGTACCCCGAACACGTCGGCCATGATCTGCCGCCACACAGGCGATTTGGCGCCGCCCCCCGTGAGGCGGATTTCCGACGGGGATACGCCGAGTTTTTTCAGGCGTTGCAGTCCATAATTCATTCCGAGCGTCACGCCTTCCATCGCCGCGCGCATCATGTGCCCCACATTGAGCGTGGCACTATTGAGTCCGAAAATAACCCCGGAAGCATCTGGCAACGACGGGGTGCGTTCGCCCTCGAGATACGGTAGCAAAAACAAACCGCCCGCCCCGGCGGGCGCCGAGGCCGCCGCCGAATCCATCGCCGCATGGTCGAGTCCGAAAAGATTGCGGACCTGTTCCGTCACCGTCGTCACGTTCATCGTGCACAGCAACGGGAGCCACGCCCCCGTCGAATCACAAAACGCCGCAATTTCACCAGTCGGATCCACCACGGGCTTCTTGGCGTGCGCGTAGATTGTGCCGCTCGTACCGAAGCTCGCCGTTACGACGCCCGGCCGCACGTTGCCCGTGCCGATCGCGCCCATCATGTTGTCACCCCCGCCCGCGCTCACGAGTACATCGCGCGACAGTCCAAGTTTGTCGGCAATTTCCGGACGCAGAGTACCGGCCGGTGCCGATGATTCTGAAAGTTCCGGCAGATAACCCGCCAGCTCCGGACCGATCGCCTTGATCGCCGCTGTGGACCATTTCCGCTTCCGCACATCCATTAGCGCCGTGCCGGAAGCATCGCCGTACTCCATGAAGTATTTTCCGGTGAGGTGGAAATTGAGATAATCGTGCGGCAACAACACGTGACGCAGCTTGCGATAGTTCGCCGGTTCGTGGCGTTTCAACCATAGGATTTTCGGCGCGGTGAATCCCGGCAAAAAGGACACACCCAGCTGGCGAATGACCGCTTTGGCTCCGCCCAGTTTTTTCGTGAGGATTGCGCATTCCTCGGTCGTCGAGGTGTCGCACCAGAGTTTCGCTGGACGGATCACCTTCCCTTCCGCATCGAGCGGCACGAATCCGTGTTGCTGGCCCGACACACCGATACCGCGTACTGCGCCGCGATCCACGCCCTGCAGCGCCTGTTCAATCGCGATCTCCATCGCCCGCACCCACTCTTCCGGATGCTGTTCCATGTGACCTGCAGGAAGACCGGTGATCAATTGATGCGAAGCGCGGCCGATGCCGATGATGCGACCAGTAGCAAGGTCGAGAACGATTGCCTTGGTGCTTTGAGTGCCGCTGTCGATACCGATGTAGAGGGACATTTTGGGGAGTGTGCTAATCGAGAAGTCGGGCGCCGTCCGCCACCTGCAGGGGCAGAATTTCCGGAGCCCGGCCAAATTTTGTCGTGTATGCGCGCACCACGGCTTGGGCCGCGGCGTCGTTGAAATCTGCTTTCGTCAGCGCGAGCACGGCGCCGCCAAATCCGCCACCCGTCAGGCGCGCGCCAAAAACGCCGCGGACCGCGGTCAATTGATCGACCAGAAAATCGAGTTCGGGTGTGCTGTTTTCGAAGAGATGTTGCGAACTTCGATGTGACGCCGTCATCAGAGCGCCGACCTCCGCAATATTTCCCGCCGCAAGCGCGCTCACGACTCTTCCGACACGGGCATGTTCTTCCACAATGTGCTCCGCCCGTTTTGCCAGCACCGGCGACAGTCCGCCGCGGCGCGCGTGAAATTCGGCCGGCGTGAGCGTGGCGAGCAATTTCACTCCGAGGGCTTTCGCCGCCTCCTGACATTCAGCGTGTCGCTTCGCATACATGCCATCGATCAGCGCGTGTTTCGTGAGCGAATTAAACACCCACAGGCGAAGTCCCGACGGCATCGGTGTCGTGGAAAACCTCGGCCCGCTGCAGTCGATATAAACCAGATGATCGCGCTGCGCGAAGGCACTTGTGCCCTGGTCGAGTACACCACAGGGAACTCCGACGAAATTATTTTCAGCGTCGCGACCAATTTCCGCCAGCTTTTGCGGTGTGATCGCCGGAGCGCCGGCAAGTTTCAAATAAGCAAGCGCACTCGCCAGCTCCAGCGCCGCGCTGCTGCTCAACCCAGCTCCGGGCGGCAGATCCGAATATACCAATAAATCGAATTCGGCGGGACGTGGCAGACCGGCTTTACCGAGACTGACCCAGACGCCCAAGGGATAATTCAACCACGCCCCCCCACCTGTTTGTTTGGCATCGGTCCCCGCCGGCAAAGTTTGCACCGATGCTTTCTGGTCGCTGCAAAAACGAAATTTCCCCGGTTCGCCGCGGCCCATCGCCACCCACACATGTCGATCAATTCCTGCACCGAGCACCGCACCGCCATTGTAGTCGGTGTGATTACCGATAAATTCCACCCGCCCCGGCGCCCTCGCGATCACAGTCGGCGGGCGTCCGTAAAGCTGTTCAAAATGGAGAGCGAGTTTGGTGTGCTGCGACATGAATGAAGTGGTCCTGGCTGAGGTGGCGCACTTGTTCGCTTTACGGTTGTCGCGGTCAACGCGACAACCAGTCGAAGATTAGAACAAGCGTACGGTTAAGTCGTTTAACAATCCTCCCGTGATCAACCGTGGAGGTAAGTGTTCAACAAGTTTTCAAGGTATTCCTGTTTGCCGGAGCGCGGGGTTGGCTCGCCGAGTTTGCCGAGCACAAGTTTGCTCAGTTCAGCAAAACCGACGCGGCCCTTTTCGATGTCCTTGCCGTAACCGGCGTCGAAACTCGAATAGCGATCGGCCACGAATTGCTCGAACTTGCCGTCCGCCAAAATCCGGCGGGCGAGTTTGAATGCGAGCGCGTAGGCATCCATTCCGCCAATGTGCGCATGGAAAAGATCGTCCGGATCGATCGACGGACGGCGAAGCTTCGCATCGAAATTGAATCCGCCGGTGCCGAGACCGCCCGCTTTCAAAATCGAAACCATGGCGAGCGTGAGCTCCTTCACGTCGGTGTTAAACTGGTCCGTGTCCCAACCGAGGAGAAGATCGCCCGCGTTGGCGTCGATCGAACCGAGCATCTTTTGCGAGGCGGCCACTTCGATTTCGTGCTGGAAGGTGTGACCCGCGAGGGTCGCGTGGTTCGTCTCGATGTTGAACTTGAAATACTTTTCGAGTCCGTAGGTGCGAAGGAATGCGATGCCCGAAGCGACATCGAAATCATACTGATGCTTTGTGGGTTCCTTCGGCTTCGGTTCGATGAGGAACTGACCCTTGAAGCCGATGCTCTTGGCGTAATCCACCGCCATATGCAGGAATGCCGCGAGATGATCCTGTTCACGCTTTAGATTGGTATTGAGGAGAGTCTCGTAACCTTCGCGGCCGCCCCAGAACACATAGTTCTCGCCGCCGAGCGCGACGGTGGCGTCCATGGCTTTTTTCACCTGCGCCGCAGCGTAGGCGAAGACGTGTGCGTCGGGATTCGTGGATCCACCGCACATGTAGCGCGGATTCGAAAACAAATTGGCGGTACCCCAAAGCAATTTAACTCCGGTGGATTTCTGGAGCGATTTCGCGTGCGCGACGATCTTGTCGAGATTGCGATTGGATTCGGCGAGCGTACGGCCTTCCGGCGCGATATCGCGATCATGGAAGCACCAGAACGGAGCGCGGATTTTTTGAAAGAACTCGAAAGCGGCGTCCATGCGCACCTTCGCAATGGAGACCGCATCAGAACCTTTTTCCCAAGGACGCTGAATCGTGCCGGGGCCAAAAGGGTCGGCACCAGTGCCGCGAAACGCGTGCCAGTAAGCGATCGAGAAGCGCATGTGCTCGGACATCGTCCGGCCATCAACCACCTCATCCGGATTATAATGCCGGAACGCCAGCGCGTTGCTCGTACCCAGCCCTTCATAGGCAATGGTTTTGGTTTTGAAAAAGTTCTTGGCCATAGGGTGCAAAAGAGAACGAAAGTTAGCCGGGATGCCATCCCGTTTTCCAGAATTACCCGGCGCCAAACCCAAAAATCGCGGATATTGCCGTTGGCGAAAACAGTCGGAAAAAGCCGTTGACATGCCAAAGACCGTGACCCACTTATGCCCTTCCCATTATTGCAGGGTGGAGCAGCCTGGTAGCTCGTCAGGCTCATAACCTGAAGGTCGCTGGTTCAAATCCAGCCCCTGCACCCAATTTGAAACCCCCGGAAACTGCTCCCGGGGGTTTCTGCTTAATGGCTTACGTGATTTTCGAAAGAGCGACTGCCCGCGTGCAACATTACGCAACAAGAGGCAACTTTGAGACATTCAAGCCAAAGAAAGGACCAAAGTTTTTTCGAGGCGAAAATGCGTTTTTCCTCCGGCCTTCAGGCACCGCACCTGAATTTCTCCCTCTGAGGATCAACAAAAAAGGCCACCCTTTTGAGGGTGGCCCAGGGCCGAAACAAGGAGCAGTTAAGCCGCCGAAGCTATCCCGGCGCCAACGCCCTCCCGAGAGGGACCGGCCGCCGCAGGGGCGCCCCGTTGCGCAAGTCGTACTATCTCGTTGAAGGGATAGCGCCACATCCCCGGCATGGATTTCGACCGGGTGCAGGAGGCAATCCTTCGTCATTCGCCAGATCGTGACGCGGTTCACGCTTAGCAGCTCGGCGGCCTGCTTTTGGGTGATCAGCAGCTTTTCACCGCCCATCGAAGCCGCGGGGGCCGCCTCGATCTGCCCAGAAATCAGCCGCTGAACAAAGTCCCGCTCCGACCCGGTCAACGAAGCATCGGTAGCGAACACAGTCTGGAGGATGGCGCGGCTGGTTGGGTTCATGGCATCAGGCGCTCATCCGAACGCTGTTTTGAATTTCTTCGCGAATCTCTTCCCGCATCTGAATCTGTCGGGCGATCACCCCAAGGAGCCGGTCGTGAAACACATTCGTGCGATTGAAGACCGGGAAACCGAAATCGGTTTTCTCCGCGCTCCATTCCACTGATGCGCTCACGTGCTGCTCGCGATGGTTCCAGAGGCGAAGTTCTCCGCCCTCGAAAGCCGGTGAGTGATTGAGAAACGCCTCGACCGCTTCAGCGGCCGAATCCGTTTTGAATTCGGCGATGTAAGAGCCGGTGCGCGTCTGCCGGTAGATTTGAAACCGTGGGAACGCAGCTGCCTCCGGGTTAGCTGGAGGTGCGAAGAGTTCTGACGAGGTCATGTTTTTCATGGGATGGGTCCTTTCGTTGCCCCTATTTCCGCGCGCCAACCCCGTCTCTTCAATGGAGCACGCCTGCCGAATTTTCAGTAGGTCATCTACCGAATATTCAGTAGGAGCGCGCGGTTGGTTCACTCGCAAACCACTTCGACCGTGGAGCCATGCAGCTCCATCACACGGACGCGCCTGCGGACACAAAGCGGCCGGAACCGACCGTCGCTGAGAAGAGGCCGCTCTTAACTCGGCTTTCATTTCCGCGAGCCACGATGAACGACCTACTCGTCCAGCTCCGCGCTCATTATCACGCCGGGCGGTGTCGTGGACTGGCCTCGTCCACGTTCGTGCGAAGTCACGACGAACTTCCCGCCGCTTCATTCTCCCACACGGCATACCGGCACGAGCACGGCCTCACCTTCAGTCGGGGCCGCGGATGCGTTCAATTCTGCGGGCGGTTCGCGTTCTACCAGGCAATTCCGCCACGGCGGAACGTTCTTTTTTCCCGGATCGTTATTGCTCTCTCTGGCGGCCCCTCCGGCCGGTCCGCCGCTACGCGGACAGCGAGCGTTTGGGTCCTCCTTGAAAGGAATCCCCCCAAGCGTCCCTTCGTCCCGGCCGGCACCCCCGCCCTTCGACGAGAGAGCAATCCCGCTCCTCAAAATCAAAAAAGGAACTATATGCCCTCCAAAACCGCTCAGTCCGCCTCGCCAACCAAGAACGCCGCCACCAGCCCGAAGCTTCCGGTGAAAACCTTCCGCCTCGACCGCATCAAAGCCGCCGTGTGGGAGAACGAAGCCGACCAGAAGAAGTTTTTTAACGTGATCTTCGCCCGAACCTACATGGACGAAGCCAGGAACTTCCACGACACCGACAGCTACGGTCGTGATGATCTCCCGCTCGTCGCCAAGCTGACCGACCAGGCCCACACGTTCATCTTCGAACGACTCGCGGAACTGAAAGCCGAATAGAACGAACAATTCTCGCCTCAACGGGCGGCCGGAAGTTCCGGCCGCCTTTTTTGTGTCCTTTGCCGCAAACGGCAGACCGACCGATGCTCGCTGACGCTCGTATTCTTCGTGCGACTGCCAGCCGCTGATTTCCCCATTTTACACCCGGTCAAGATGTTCTCTGTGGTCATGGCGCAAGATATTTTTTCAAGGGAGCTTTGGGCAGACGCTGACAAAAATTCGCTTTCTCCAGTAGGCTTGCTGGCCGGTTACTTTCCCGTCTCACACCCGTCTCACACCCGTCTCACACCCGTCGGCGACACGTGGCGCCGCTCAACGGCCGATCTCCGCTTCGCTCCGCCGACTCTTTCTCGGCAGTCGCTGGTTCGAACATCTAGATCTAATGGCTCGACGAGTTTCGTCGCCAATTTATACACGTTGCTAGCCCTTCCGAGATGACTACCCCATGAACCCCCGAATCGGTATTCCACGACGGCGGCGGCGGAGAGTGGCTTTGCTAGCGCTGTCGTTGTGCCTCATCGTTTACTCTGCAGGTGCCGGACCCATTGATTTCGGACAAGCCGAGTTGGCTCGCGCCCAACGTGAGCGCGGATTAAGGCCGCTGCCTCTTGCGGTCTCGATTAGTTCAGGAACTCCTGAATCATGGGTCTTGAACTCTGGCAGCATCACCGCGGCAGACGAGCGAGGCGCGATGTATGCGCTGCTCGAGGCAGCTGATCAAATCCGCCAGGAAAGTAAAATCACCCCAACCTCAGGTCACCCGGCTACACTTCTCCGCGGCATTCGCGTGTTTTTGCACAACAAAGACCAAGAAGAAAGCTGGTATTTCTCACGCGAATACTGGGACAGTTACTTTGGCATGCTAGCGCGCAATCGCTTCAACCGCTTCAACTTGGTTTTCGCGCACCAAACCAACTATCTCGCGCCACCGTACCCGTATCTTGTCAGGCTGCCCGATTTTCCAGAGATCGTCGTGCCGGGTCTTTCCGATGCTGATCGCGAGCGTAATCTCTCCACGTTGCGCTACATCGCGCGGGCGGCGGCCGACCATGGCATCGATTTCACCCTCGGCATTTGGCAACAGAGCGCTCAGGTGAACCAAGTTCCTATCGTCGAGGGGATCACACCCGAGAACATCGGACCATACGCTGCCGCAGCGTTGACGGAAGTGCTCCGTGCTTGCCCCGAGATTCGCTCGGTGCAGGTGCGCACTAATGCTGAATCGGGGATTCCGGAGGCGCAGCAACTTGGATTTTACCGCGATTTCCTTTTTCCCGCGATAAAAAATGCCGGACGTGTGCTGGACCTGCGCACTTGGTTGCAGTCGGCCGCGATCGCGGACGCCGCGCGCCAGGTTGGAGTCACTACGCGCGTATCCACGAAATATTGGGCCGAACACATCGGACGGCCCTATCAACCTCCTGAGACACACGAATTCTTTGGATATCAGGCGTTGTTGGAAAAACCGCGGCCACACGATTTGTTTTGGGAGATCTGGGGCCTGGGGTCGCATCGCATTCTCCTTTGGGGCAATGCCGCTTTTGTTCGGCGCATCGTCTCTACCACGAGCCTGTCGAATACGGTGGGGTTCGAGATCGACGCGCCGCCAACCCAAAAAGGTTACGGCAATAGAGCCGGACGTTGGGATATCTTTACCGACGCGCAGAGCTCGCGCAAATTCTGGCAATGGGATTTCGAGCGCTACTGGCTGTTCTACCTTCTCTGGGGCCGTCTGAGTTACGACCCCGCCACGCCCGAGGTGGTATGGATGCAGGAACTCCAACGCCGTTTCGGCGCCGCTGCTCCCGACGTCTACGCAGCGTATCAGCAATCGAGCCGCGTCCTGAACGAAATCGTGGCCGTGCACCTTGCCGATCCAAACATGTACATCTGGCCGGAGATCAATCCCGGCGGGCTGATCGATTCCTACAAAGAGGTGCTGCCCAGCGATTGGCGCTACATAGCGTCTATTGCGGAAACCGTGCAGAACCTGCGCACCGGGGCGGCCTCCGCGAAGCAGACGCCTCTGGAGACAGCGGCATTCTTCGATGCCGTCGCGAGCAACATTGAGTCAGCGGTCGAGCGAGCGAGCACGAAACTCGGCGCAGGCCATGGGGAGTGGAATGGCTCGTTCCCCGACTTTCAGGTGCTCGCGAGCCTCGCGCGTTACCACGCTAATAAACAACGAGCAGCGTTAAATCTCGAATGGTTTGATACCACAGGCAATGAGGACGCGCTCGCCGCGGCGAAGGGCTACCTGATGTCAGGCCTCGCTGAATGGGAGCGCCTCGCGAAATTCACCGATGGCCTATATTCCAGCGACTTCGCAAACGGCCCTGATGATGTGGGCAGTTGGAAGGGAAAATTGCCTTATGTGCGGCACGATCTCGAACTCGTGCGGGAACGGGAAGAAACTTTCAAGCGCTTCGGTCGATTCGATTTTGCATTCGATTTTGGAGCCGCACCACCTGTGCCGTCACCGGGGCCTGCGTTTCTTGCGACTTCGTATCCGCGCATGAATAACGTAGAGCCCCGATTCGTGGCGGTGTCGAAGGACACAGTGTTCGACGAACAGAAAGGCTATGGCTGGGCGCTTGGAAGGTGGCGACGCTCCACTGACGTAGCGGCGGTGCCGCTTGCACCTTATCAGGAAGTGAGGGGAGTGGCTCGCGTGCCGTATTCCCTGCCAAAGGATATTTTATTTCGTGATTACATTCGGACCGATGGCGCTCAGGATTTCATTGTGAAGGCCCCCCCTGCCAAATATGAGGTGACGTTCCTTCATCCTGATCGCACCACAGAAACCCAGTTCATCGACTCGACGAATGATTATCTGCGGATTCGTTTTCCGAACGGCGATTGGACCGTGAGCGGGCTCGTGATCAAAGGCCCGCGATCCGCCTCGGCCGCAGCCGCTTTGCCGCAATGGAAACAAGTACCGCGGCCGAGTTTCTCGCACACGCCGCCGGTGGTTGCGCTCGCCGGCAAGTCACTGACGGTATCGCTGAATGTCAGCGGTTCGAAACCCGCTGCGATCCGGCTGCATTACCGATCGCTCAACCAGCAGGAAAAATTTCACACTCTAGAAGGCGGCCCGTCGTTTACGATTCCGGCGGAGCACATTTCAGCCCGCTTTGATCTCATCTATTATTTTGAGGTCCTAAACACCGAGAAAAGCGGTTGGTTCTACCCGGACCCGGCAGAGGCAACGCCGTACTTTACTGTGGATACGAGATAATGGTGGTACCTTCCGGAAAAATGTAGGTCAGGACAACCTCGGCTTTTTCGACTCCACAGGGTGGACGTTTTAAGAACCACGTCGAATTCGTCGTTAGCTTCCGCGCGCATGGGGATGAATGGTTGCGACGAAGGGAAAGGTCCGTTCAGCTAATTACCCGATCTGGGAACCAAAGCGGCATCGACCGCGATGCTCGCTGACGCTCGTTTTCTTCGTGCGACTGCCAGCCACTGGGATTCCCGATTATACGCCGGTCAAGATGTTCTCTGTGCTGATGGGGCAAGATATTTTTTGGTGACTAAAATGCAGGGACAAAGCGTCCGCACGCGTGTCCCGTATTGGACACGCCGATATACCGACAGAGGACTTCGCAACGATTAGGCCGTGCCAGATTCAGTTTTGAGCGCTGCGATCCAGCTGCCGTGCTTGCGCTGGTTATTCTCGTGGAGCGTCCCGTCGTATGCCGTCTGGTTTCGCACCAGTGCGGATGCGATGCGAAGCCAACGCATGCCCAAACAGCGTAGCGCACAGGCATGGCTTTGGCCTTTCGCGCGATGGGCTCGGTAGTACAACTTTGCCCAGTCGCTTGCCCGTCGGCTTTGATCTGCCCAGAGATGAACCGCGTGCCGTAGGGACTGATTACAGTGTCTGCGCAAATACCCGCAGTTGAAAATAGCCTTGTCAGTCTCGGACGATTTTCGGACGGACATCGTACAACAGGGAATCGATCTCGTCGTTTCGGTGGGGCCAAATCACGACTCCAGTTTCATCCGTTTCCCGCTCGGCCATTCCGTGCGGCGGCTTTATGCGAGCAAAGTGTATTTGGCGACCCATGCCACGATCACACGGTTGGAGGATCTGAAAAACCACGCCTGTCTCGTCTGTTCGCCACCCAGTCCCGGCTATTCCTGGAGTCTGACAAATAAAACCAAGCCGGGAAAGGTTACGATCTCCGGGCCTCTCATCTCAACCGATTATGTCCCGCTGATTCAGGGAGCCATCCAAGGCTTGGGCGTCGCCTTGTTGCCGCAGAGGATCTGCGGTGAACATCTTGCCGCGGGTCGACTCGTGCCGGTCCTCAGCGACTACCTGTGTAATACACCCGAATTTAATGCGCTGATTCCCTCGAAGAAACTTCTGACCCCGAAGGTGAAGGCATTTATCGAGTTCTTAAAAGCAAATCCCTGGTAAGCCTTATCCGTGACGACGCAGTTGGGCGGGCGTCGGTTTCCATACCGACGCTTCGGCGCGCTCGGAAGTCCTCTGTCGCCGGTGTGGAAACCGACGACCACCGATCAGTCGCGATTCCGTCAGAGCGAATTTGCAGTTCAACTGAATGATTACGGCTTATATCAAATCCAACAAAGGCATGACCTCCGCCCGGCGTGGTTCGCTTCACGCTCGCGCACAATTTGGTGTCACCGCCTTTGCTTCGGTGCCGGGTAAGCAGGTGGATGTTCGCTAAAATTTTCAGCTGGTCCAATGCGGACTCGGAACCGCTGGCGCATCGCCGCCGTTCTACCGTCGCCGGGCGGCAGATTTGAGTCCCGCCCGGATTTCGCGGTCGTGGCGGGTCAAGTAGTGATTCAGCCAGAAGACGTATTTTTCCGGGCGTCGCGCGGCGTCGGCTTTTAATTCCACCAAGGTGCTCATGGCGACCGATGCAACTTCAGCGGGATTGGGCTGGATCCGGGCCGGAATGGCACCGAAGTAGATGTAGACGATTTCGTTTTCTGCCAGACCGCTGGGAAACTCCGCCTGGTAATGGGTGCGGAAACCAAATCGCAGCCGGGTCGTCGCCCCCAGTTCCTCCTTGAGTCGCCGCACGGCCGCCCGGAGGGTGGTTTCCCCGGGGCGTGGATGACCACAGCACGAATTGGCCCACAAGCCGCCCGAGTGATATTTCGCGTGGTCGCGCTGCTGGAGCAGAATCCGTTGATCAGGATCGACGAGGAAAATCGAGAAAGCCCGGTGCAACAAACCCGCGGCGTGAACCGCGTGCTTCTCCCCGCGGCCGACGGCCCGGTTTCGTTCGTTCACGAGGATTAACTCTTCAATCATAGGGCAGCACCGGTCGAGAAATGGCGACAAGCCATGGTAGGATAAACGGTGCGCAACTCAAACGCTGAGCCAAGCCGTTTGCACAGATGCTGCATCATTATCCGCAGTTGGTTAACCGCTAATTTTCGCTAATCGGCGCTAATGAAGTTGAAGCCAAAAGCTCTCCGGCCTCTGCGCTTCACCGATCAGGTAAAGCGTCGGGTCGGTGGTTCACGGACTCAATTGCCTGATTAGCGTTCATTAGCGGGGATTAGCGGTTAGTCCTTCTGCGTTTTCTAGGATTATCGAATCATTTGATTTACGGAGCATGAGGGTTTGCTTTGACCTGCCCTTGGGTTTCTGAATTTTCAACCCCTCTCTCCTCTCATGTCCTCGACTCGTCCCAAACGCATTCCGGGCCGGTTGCCCGCCACCCTTTCGCCACGTGCGGTCGTGGACCACGGTTTTGTCCCGGTGCGGGCCAAACTGATCGAGGTGGCGGCGTTCCTGGACCGGGTGGAACGTTACGGGGCAAAGGATGATTTCCGCTGCGCTGCGTTGCGCGATGCCGCGAAGCTCCTCGTCGACGGTAAGCCGGACCGCGCGCGCCGAATCCTCGAAAGCCTGAGCGATCCGACGACCAAACCGGACAAAGTATCCTCCGGCAAAGTCGCGCTTGGTGCGTGGCAGAAATCCGCCAAATAAATTTCCCCATGCGCTACATCGAACCACATGGCCACATGGTGAGCCGCACCACCGACGACTATCAGGCGATGGTCACGGCTGGATGCGAAGCGGTGTGCGAACCGGCGTTCTGGGCCGGTTACGATCGCAGCTCCGTCGATGGTTTCCGCGACTACTTCCGGCAGTTGACCGAATACGAACCTGCCCGCGCCGCGAAATTCCTACTCCCTCATTTTTGCTGGCTCTGTATCAACCCGAAGGAATCGGAGGATCTCGCGCTCGCGGCCGACGTGCTCGCAATGATTCCCGAGTTTCTGACGAAGCCCAATGTCCTGGGCATTGGTGAGATCGGCCTCAACCGCAACACCCGCAACGAGCTCAAGGTGCTCGAGCAGCACGTCGATCTCGCAGTGAAGCACGACCAGCTGATCCTCGTGCACACGCCGCACCTCGAGGACAAGCTCAAGGGCACGCGCCTCATCGTCGATCTCCTGCTCTCCCACCGCGGCGTAAAGCCCGAGCGGGTGATCATTGATCATGTCGAAGAGCATACGATTCAGCATGTGCTTGATCAGGGCTTCTGGGCCGGCATCACCCTTTATCCGGATTCGAAATCCTCGCCGCCCCGAGCCGTGGATATGCTCGAAACCAGCGGACACGAGCGCCTGTGGATGAACTCAGCCTGCGACTGGGGCGTGAGCGATCCGCTCGCGGTGCCGAAGACGGCTTTCGAGATGCGCCGCCGCGGCCACACCGCCGAATTTGTCGATCAGGTACTCTACCAGAATCCAGTGCGGTTTCTGTCGCAGTGTCCGAAGTTTAAGCTCTGATTTCATTGGTGGAGGAGTGGGACTCAGCCGCACGCCTTCCGTTGATTTGGGTGGAACGCGGCCTCCGGACGCGTTTTCTGCTGCGTGCGCCAAACCAACCCGTCCGGAGGCCGGGTTCCACCTTCAGCACAAGCATACCGCGACGATAAATTTTTCGTGACCTCCGGGTTATCGCTCCCTGTTGTAGGCGTCTCTCCCTCCGTCTCATCAGGATGAAACTCAATCACGACCTCCATCTCTCCTATTGTACGAACGTTCATCGCGGAGAGACGTGGTCGCAGACTTTTGATACGCTCGTGCAGCATACGCTGGTGGTGCGCCGGCGGGTGGCGGCCGGGCAGCCCTACGCCATCGGTCTGCGCCTCGGCCAGCGCGCTGCCGAGGAACTGTCGCAACCAGCGATACTCGCGGCCTTTCAACGCTGGCTGGAGGAAAATGACTGCTACGTTTTCACGATCAACGGATTCCCCTACGGAAATTTTCACGGCGCGCGGGTGAAGGAGCAGGTTTACGCGCCCGACTGGTCCACCCCAGAGCGACTCGCCTACACGAAACGCCTTTTCGATTTGATCGCGCAGCTCGTGCCGGCGGGCGTGGCGGGCAGTGTGAGCACGGTGCCGGGATCGTTCAAGGCATGGACAGCGAACGATGCGGAGCGGCGTCAGGCAATCTGGTCGAACGTGTCGGCGATCGGACGCTACATCGCGGAGTTGTCGGCGAAGACGGGCCGCGACTTGCATCTCGGACTGGAGCCGGAGCCGTGTTGTTATTTTGAGACGACGGCGGAGACAGTGGAATTTTTCGATGGCTGGCGAACCGCTGACCGCAGCGTTGAGACGGATGGCTTGTTGCGGTACGTGGGAGTGAACTACGACTGCTGTCATCTCGGAGTGGAGTTTGAATCTCCCGGTGCGGCGCTCGACCGTCTGACCAATGCGGGGCTCCGCTTGAGCAAACTTCACCTGAGCTCGGCGCTGCGCGTGAAGCCCGACGCCGCCGGTCGCGCCGCCTTGGCGGCGTTTGTCGAGCCGACCTACCTGCACCAAGTGGTGGTGGGTCAGGGCAACACCGTGCGGCGACGGTATGTCGACCTGCCGGAGGCGCTGGCAGACACCACGCCGTCGCTGCCGGACGACGAATGGCGCGTGCATTTCCACCTTCCGTTGCACGCTGCACCCGGCGCGCCTTTCGGAGATACGCGCGATCATTTACTCGGTGCGCTGGATTGGATGAAAGCGCGCCCGACGGCGTGCCAGCATGCGGAGATGGAGACTTACACATGGGAAGTGTTACCTGCCGCCTTGCGCGTCGGGATTGAGGACCAGCTCGTCGGTGAGTACGCATGGACAGTAAATGCATTGGCAGAACGCGGACTGGCGAGTCCCGCTCTGGCCAAACAAATTGCGGCGGAGGCAGGAACCTGATGTCTCCTCCGGCGACGCCGTCGCGCAGCCCCTTTTTGCTCTGGCTCGATCTCGCTCGCGCCGGGAATTTTCCGTCGGTGTGGAGCAATGTGCTCGCAGCGTTGGCGCTGTCGGCGCCGGTGGCGGGCGCATGGCCGGCGCCAAGTCTGCTGCTGCTCGGATTTCTCGCCGGAAGTCTGGCCTATGCGGGAGGGACAACGTTGAACGACGTGGTGGACGCGCATTTCGACGCGAAGCATCGGCCAGAGCGTGCGATCCCGCGGGAATTGATCACGCGGACGACGGCCGCGTGGGTGGGTGGCGTGCAATTGGCGCTGGGCCTCGGGATCCTCGTTTTTCTCGGGGCGTCCCCGTTCGCAGCGGCGGGATTGGCAGCAACCATTTTGCTCTACGACTGGCTGCATAAACGTTGGGCGGGCTCGGTGATCCTCATGGCGGGCTGTCGCGTGATGCTGGCCGTAACGATCGCGACTCTGCCGGGACACATTTTTAGCCCTGTCTTCAGCGCATGGGTCAGCGGGCTTTTTGTTTATATCGTCGTGTTGAGTGTGCTCGCCCGGCGGGAATACCACCCGGGCGCGCCCACCGAGAAGCTGGGGAAGCTCGTGCGGAAGATGCTCGCCTTCATTCCATTCGTGGAAGCGGCTGCGCTGCTGGCGATCGGGGCATGGATTCCGGCGCTGTGCTGCGCGGTGGCAGTGCCCCTGGGCAAATGGGCGCAGCGGATGGTAGCGTCGAGTTAGAGCATTTCACTATATAACTGTTGCCGGATTTTCCCGTTGTAGCCGGGGGCGCTGACCCCGGTCTGGGATTGAGGCACCCCAAACACCGGACCGGGGTCAGCGCCCGAATGGCGCTTAAGTCATCCCGAGGACTCTCTTGCCGAGACGTTTGCGTCTGGGTGCTCCGGGCACGGTGGTGAAGAGAACGGTGCGGCTTAGTT